>OIZX01000543.1_pt1 | contig 25230 bp, 18 predicted proteins | sample 1588621 | NCBI WGS metagenome assembly OIZX01 (sample SAMN03283276) | human gut metagenome | biome: human-associated habitat; material: feces | host: Homo sapiens | place: Peru | collected 2012 | reverse complement strand
CAAACATCATTGCAAGCAACTGATTCCAACAAGTGAAATGCTTCACATAGCGGTTCCCATCATACTTGTCAACCAAATGGCGAAACTTGTTATTGTCGAGAAATTCTATCAATTGGGCGAAAACGTATTTGTCTTTGTTCATCGTGCAGTATTATAGATAACTGCAAAAGTACAAATTCAAATCGTCGCACCCTTAAAATCTCTTGCAAAAGACTGTATTTCAATTAATTCAAAGAGCGATTAGTCCACTTTAACGGGACAGTAGTGATCCAAGATAATTTTTACCTTTGTAAACCAAGAAACACAAGAAAGGATATGGCAAAGAAAGATATCAATCGCATCAAGATAGTATTGGTTGAAAACAAAAGGACAGCCAAGTGGCTGGCAGACGAATTGGGTAAAGACCCCGCCACCGTGAGCAAGTGGTGTACCAACAGTTCGCAACCAAGCCTCGAAACACTTGTACAAGTGGCAGAGGCTCTTGATGTGGATGTCCGCTCTCTCATTGTGCAGACGAAGAAAAGCCGGATTGAGATAGAGGCAGAGAAACTTCTAAACATATCGCCTAACCAATAGAACATGATTCAATTAATTTATGACAACTATAGCTAAAGAAGGCTTCCGCTTTGCCAACTCGCTGTATCTTGAAGCGGCGCTCGTTGCCGTAGAATATGCCAGAAGACTCTTTTTAGCATATCATAGAAAAGTATGTTGAGATGAACGTATGCCATCGTTTCATGGAGGGCAATGGTCACTCCACTCGCATCTGGCTCGACATGATGCTCAAACGCTCTCTTGGTAAAGTGATCAATTGGCAGTATGTTGACAAAGACAAATACCTCTCGGCGATCCTGTTGTCTAACATTCGCCCATATCTTTAAAAAAATTGGCTTGCAAACAAAGATGGTGGTTGTAGTCCTGATGTATTAGTCATAAGACTTGATTCTCGTGATCATCTACCAGAATATGTTTACCATGTTATGGCTCGTCAGCGATTCTTTGATTTCGTAATGACTGATGTAAGGGGCATGAAAATGCCAAGAGGCAATAAAGAAAACATTATGCGATATGAGATTCCTTCAATATCTCTTGTAGAACAGCAGCAAATAGTAGATAAAATTTATGAATACAAAAGGCAAATAGATTTGGCTCAAGAGGTAATGAGAGGTTGCACAAATCGTAAAAGATCTGTGATTGAGCATTACTTGAGTTAAGTTTAATATATACAAATAAGTGAACTATGATACAAAGGGTAGACAAATACCATATTTATGAGATATTCGCTTCGGATGGAAAGTTCTACTATTCCATTCCGAAGTATCAGCGTGAATATACATGGAGTTACAGAGAATGGGATGCTCTCTATGACGATATCAGCGAGAACAATCCCGAATATTTTATCGGTTCTATCATCTGTATTCCTTTGGGTGATTCGATTAACCCATATATGGAAGTGATTGATGGACAACAAAGACTTACTACTGTTAGTCTGTTTTTAGCTGCCATCTATACCCGCTTGAGGGATTATAAAAACTTCATGGATGAAGATGACGAGGATATTCTTCCGGCATTGCGAAAGTCGTTGAAAAGCGGTCTGTCTCCAAATGAAATGAAGTTGGTGCCTCAAGTTCAGAACAATAATTTGGAAGATTACAATTTCATCATGTCTGAACTTGGTTTGAAGAAGTCGGCATCAATGAAACACCCATACTTTGGTGTGCGTAAAGTGTCACGTTGCTATCAACATTTCCTTTGGCTAATGGACAAAGAAATGGAGAATACGACACCAGAAGAAAAAGTATCATTTCTTTTAGACAAGTTTGACAAACTGAAGCAGGCAATGCTTGTCAAGATGGAGGTGTCCACTCATTCGGATGCTTATGTGTTGTTTGAGTCGCTAAACAATCGAGGAACCCCACTTACAGCCATCGACTTGATGAAAAATCTCATTATGGCAAGGGCTGAATACAGTCATCTCACAACGGACGATTGCTTCAATCGTTGGCAGCAACTTTTGGCGTATCTTTCGGATGACTATGGAACCCAAGAACGTTTCTTTCGTCAGTATTACAATGCATTTAAACGTACTTTGAACGATCCTTTCCGTAGCGATAACGACAGAAAGAAAGATCCTCTTGGAGTAGTTGCGACAAAATCCAATTTGCTCAATATCTTTGAGAAACTGATAAACAAAGACCTCAATTCGTTTCTTACAGACATTCTAAAATGCGGACAATATTATTCGTGTTTAATACTGCAAGAACAAGACGAAAATCCATACAGAAAGAACTTGGAAGACCTTGACCACATTCAAGGTGCACCTTCTTATCTCCTTCTGATGTATATATTGAAGCATAAATCGGTATTAGAATTGACTGACTCTGACATCAACACATTGATAGAGTTGTTGAATAAATATTTTGTCAGACGTAATGTTACGGACTACCCAAGTACTCGTGACCTTACACGTATTTTCATGGACATTATTGCCCATATAGAGGATGAAATGCCCAAAGGCAAAGAAGTAACCAATACTATCATAAGGTTATTGGGTACAGCTAATAATTGTGCAACAGACGAAATGTTTGAGAAAAGTCTGCAAGGAGACATTTATAAGGAAAATGTTGGTGCTGCCCGATATATGCTTTGCAAAATTGCAGAGTCTGCCATGACACAAGAAACATGGACTGACCTTTGGGCTCGTACTCCGAAGAATGTGTATGTATGGACTATTGAGCATATCTTCCCTGAAGGAGAGAATATACCACAAAGTTGGGTAGATATGGTTGCAAGTGGAGATACAGAACTTGCAAGAAAGTATCTAAACGAATACACACATAAGATAGGTAATCTGACAATTACAGGCTATAACAGCACTTTGGGTAACAAGTCTTTCTTAGAGAAGCGTGACCGTCAGAGCAAAGATGGCAAGCGGTTTATTGGTTACAAGAATGGACTTGACATTAACAATGAAATAGCCAAGTTAGACGCATGGACTATCGAGAATATTAAGCATAGATCCAAAACTTTGATACAACAACTAATGGACATGTTTAGATTTCCAGATCTATAGATGTGGAAATGTAGAGAGTTCAATCTATGAGATTTAAATTAAAGGACATTCTCTATGAGTAATATCAAACAAAATTACACCGACTTCGATGAATACATACGTCAAGGAGAGCCGAGCCAAAAGGAGAAAGCATCCATTTGGCAGACTGCAATCGGGTTGCAGGCAGTGGATGGGTTGCAGACTTCTGATTATCTAAAGGCTACGGCTTGTAAACACATTGAAGGCGAGATTGATATTGATGAAGCACGTGAATTGATAAATAGTTATTACCAGTCGAAAACTCTGCGCGAACCAGACGATGACGAGAAGTTGGAGGCGGATAAGGTTTCGGCTAATATCACTAAGATTCTTTCATCGCAGACATTGGACTTTAGCATGGGTGGTTATATCTCTGTCCATCGGAGAGTTTTTGATGGCGTGTTCAAGCATGCAGGGAAACTGCGTGACTATGACATCACAAAACGTGAATGGGTACTTGATGGTGACACAGTAAACTATTTGAACTGGGAGGATTTGAGAAGAGCCATTGACTATGATATCAGTCATGAGAAGGAGTTTAGCTATAAAGGAATATCACCTGACGCCATGGTGGAACACATCACTCGATTTGTTTCTGGTCTGTGGCAGATTCATGCTTTCTGCGAAGGCAATATTAGAACGACGGCAGTATTCACAATTCTCTATCTTCGATCAATAGGCTTCAAGGTAGATAATAGTCTTTTTGCTCGGCACTCATGGTATTTCCGTAATGCCTTGGTTCGTGCAAATTATAAGAATGCTCTGAAAGGAATTGATTATACCTCTGTATATTTGGAACGTTTCTTCCGAAATCTGTTGTTGGGAGATAAATGGGATTTGCGTAACCGTTACCTTCACATCCATGCAACAGACGAATGGAAAGTGCAGCAGAATCTTGCAGGTGGAACAAGCAATCTGCAAGAGGAGTATAAGCACGGGACAAGTACGGGGCAAGTACAGGACAAGCTACCCACGGATAATGCTAATATCAAACGGCTGATTATTGTAATTGGAAATCAAGAGTTATCAGTGAAGAGTATGATGGATGCTTTGGAATTAAAGGGAAGAGACAATTTTCAAAACCTTTATCTGAAGCCGGCTATTAGTGAGGGATATGTACGTTTGCTTTATCCAAACTCGCCACATCATCCTCGCCAGAAATATCTTCTGACCGTGAAAGGGTTAGCGGTGTATGATGAGTGTGTCAAATCAATGTGAAAAAATGGACAATCTCAGTTGTCTCTGATGAGGTGACCTCAAAAGTGTGAGCATCATGAGAAAAAAGTTCTCACACGATTTGATTGGACTGTCAGTTTGGAACAAAATGGACTTCAATCAATATTAGGATTACATCTATCAGAATACCAGGCCTATACCACACAAGTGTTACAATGGTGTTAGACAACCGACACTCCTGTACCACCAATGTGAAACTCCAGTACCAGTTAAGCTACACAAAAAAGTGGTACTGGGTATAGAGAAACAACTATCAGCTTTTATTACTCAAAAAGCGGACATTGGGCTTGAGTCCAATGTCCGCTTTTTCATATTTCATTTCTTGCTAATTGATCAAGAACGCTTGATAGTCCACTTATAACCAAAACGTAATTGATTATTTTCATAATGGTTTACTTCCACAATGACCTCATTGCTGGTCAACTTCTTGTAAGTCATCTTGAGAGTGAAAGGCGTGTCTTCTGTCCAATCGCAGTGATACTCCTTAATCAATCCCTTGGAGCGAGTGCCCAACTTGCCACCAATAGCCAAAACATTCAAAATCTCACCATTGGTGGCATCAAAGAACTCAGCCTCCTCCAAAAGCAGCAACATATTCAGGTCAAGAACCTTATCAAAAGGTGCAGGAATGGCTGTTGTCTTGTCGTAAGCGAATGTAGAGACTGCATCCATGCTTTCACACTTCACCTTTGTGAGATAACCATTTTCCCAAACAAAAGTATGGTTGTCCCAGTCGTCAGAGCCATCAGCCTCACTGATGTCATTATAACGAATCTGCTTCAGCGTACCATCAGTATTATAAGATATCTCAAATGGTCTTGTGCCTTTCATCCATGACTTGAAGATAGTACCACTGACAACCCTGCCTTTCTCCAATTTGGCATTAAAGTCTGCCACATCCTCTTCTGTCTTCTGAGAAGGATAATCGATAGATTTCCTATTCCAATCTATCTTAATGCTTGTTCCCGAGTGAAAGATTGTTCCGGTAGTAGTCTCAATACAATAGTCATCGTCAGCATTATCAAATTCATCACGAAACACATGCTTGAACCTCGTCAAATTGCCATTCTGATACTGTAGCTCATAAGTCTCCGTCCCATCATCCTCTACATGAGTACCAGTAATGACAGAACATTCTTTGGTGATAGTAAAGAGAGCCGTAATTCCACCATTATCTGCATCGGAATCTCCTCCAACATTAGAGCTATTCTCAGTAGTCTGAGTAATCAATATGGGCACCGTCTTGTCGTCACATACTATAATAATGTATGCAGAACGGCTTTTCCCTGTATCGTTCTTATCAAGCTGGATATTGATGTGACAGGTTCCGTCATCAAGGCGAGAGCCTTCATAATGCAGCCAACTGATTTCTTCTGTAGACGAACCATCAGACGTAGCTGAAACATAAGCACGATAAGCCTTGGATGCCTTCATGATGATTTCGGAAGAGGTTTGATTCGCAGCAACAGACAGTTTGCCGTCACGAACATTCTCAAACTTAAATCCGCCCCACTCGTCTCCATTATCATCGGAGCTACAACTTACCAATGCCGAGGTAGCAAATGCCATCAGGCACAATACCCAGAAACTAAAGATTTTCTTCATAAATTCAAGTATTAAATCATTATTTTTAAAAAACTTATTTCACAACCCAACGGTTTCCATCCTCATCCAATCCCGTGACAGTATTGATGATATGGAAATTGCCCTTATTGGTCCATCCCTGTACAGAATTACCAAAGCTGAACATATCATGCAACTCAAACTTCATCAACTTGAAGAGAAACATCAATGAGCCCAACAGGATCAGCACTCCGACAATGGAGAATCCTGCCATGTAAGAAATACCTGCAGCCACAGCTTGGAAAACGATCTTACGCCAACGCGCCTCCTTGGGAGTATCCTCATAAGCGAAAACGACACACAAGATCACACAGAAGGAAGCTATAAGATACACATTGGCGTCCTCGCCAAAAAGCAAGCATAAGAAAGACCAAAGACCCAAGGCTACAGACCCTAAAAGTCGCATATTGCCACTACGCACATACGACTTATCCCCCTTATCCACTTTCAATACGAAACGATCAATACGCTCATAAAGAAGGAACATGACGACAAAGAGTATGGGACTTACCAAAGCCGGTCCGCCTAAGTTCTTGTTAAAGACGTCCCATAATCCAGACACAGAAATCGACAGTTGGGAGTCGGCTATCAGCACCGAAAGAATACCAAGCACCACACCTCCTACACACAGAACCTTCTTCTCGTCACAATAATGACTATCCTCCATATCTTCAGGAGCACTCCATTCCGCACCAACAGACCTAAAGAATATCAACTTCACATCATTGAGCATTCCTGCATGATTTTTAGCAAGCAAGATGGCAAGAGCCAAACTGATATATACAACCGAAGACGTATCCTTCACCAAAAAAGCGATGACAGACCACAGAATATAGGTTTGTTGCCAATAGCGCAAATACTGCAACATACCTCTTGAACATAGAGAATTGCCAACTTGCTGCAGAGCACCAAGATGCTTGCAACCCGCTATCAACACAATAAGGCCAGCCAATCCCCCTCCCCAAACAACACCAAAGGACAAGGTAGCTACAATACCTGCCACGCCATAAGCAGCCAGCAACATTCCACTACTCTTCACCCATGATGCAATCACTTCGTTGCGAATACCAGCAGAACGCTTCACGGCAAAATAAGCGCCAAGGGCAATGAGGATAACATCTATCACAAACAGTCCTCTCTCCAACACCACAAATGTAAAGAAGAATCCTATTGACAACAAAAAATTATCATATCCCTTCAAAGCTTCTCTGCGGATAGCCAACTGTTCTTTTTCTTCATTTTCCATATTAAAATATCATGTTAGTTTAAAAATTTGAGACGTAAAGGTAAGACAAAATAAGATGAAAGTCTTCACGTTTGACATAAAATCCATCTTTTCCCTAAAATTCTACGCTATTCCATAGCCTTACACCTATGGTTTTCCGTAGTTTGAAGCCCGAGTTACAGAAAAAGGACACCTTCCTTTAAATATTCAATCGCAGAAAAATATACTTTCAATTCTTTTTTTATTATCTTTGCAAAGTAAATGCAACGTAAACTGTGACTATAATGACATCCAAGCATCCAACCTCCCTATTGGCATGGCTATTCGTCATGCTACCTATATTGACACTCTTCTCCGCCTGTTCCAACCACAAAGCAGGTGATGAGCAGAAGGCGTATGCCCTGTTCCTTGAAGCAATAAACCACAATGCCGCTGGCGACAAAAAATATACAATTACCCTTATCGATAGCGCACTTCAAATGAACTGCGCCGACACTACTCGCAGTTGGCTTACCTGCGAGAAGACCACAGCACTCGTCGACCTCGGAAAGTTGAAAGAAGCAACTGCCATAGGCAAGAACGGCATACTGTTCGCTGAGAAAATCAAGGACGAAGAAGGTATGATGGGGATGTGCGGCTCGCTGGGCATCTGCTACCGAAGACTGGGCGACCTCGACTCCTCACTCTTTTACTACAAGAAGGGATTGGAAACAGCCATAGAGAGTCAGAACACAGAATACGAGATATACTTGAACAACTGCATCTCCGTACTCTTCAACGAACAAAAGAGATACCGTGAAGCCATCGAATACTCCGACAAGGCTGAAAACAAGGCGATAGCCACCAATGACACCATCGAAAGACTGTCTGCCCACGCCAACAAGGGTGCCATATTCATGCGACAAGGCTTATATCAAAAGAGCATCGACTTTCTCACCCCTCTCTGGGGTATGGTAAAAGAAGCCAACTACAATGTGCTGACCCTTAAATATCTGTCACCTTTACTCAAATCATACTTGTCTTTGGGAAAGACAGATTCCGTGATGCACTATATGGCTTACGCTGACGAGGCTTGCCACGGCTTGGGTCCTACCAGCAACGGCATACTTGGCATCCTGGAGATCAAGGCGCAAATGTTGGGCAAACAGAAGAAATACGCCGAGCAGTACATCTTGCTTGACAGCATCAGCAGATTCAACAATGTCAACATGGCGATGCCACAAGACAAACTCTTTGCCACTCAAGCCGAGTGCCTCAACAACATGGGCAAGACACACGAAGCTTACAGCACCATGAAAGCAGCCTATCAGAAAGCTGACTCATTGAAACTAAGCGACATCGACAAGCAACTGAGCGAATTCAACGTCAAATACAAGACCTTGGAGAAAGAGGTACAAATAGAAAAGATGAACCACGAGCAGAGTCTGCTCTACATCCGTATTCTCTGTCTTACCATCGCCATCATCATCCTGCTCATCGCCATTCTTATCATTCTCTACCGTAGAAAGTTGGAGAAGCAACGTGCCGAGTTGACCGAGAAAACTTCCTATATCAATGGAGTGGAGACAGAGCGCAAGCGACTTGCTAAGGAACTGCACGACGGTGTATGCAACGACATTCTCGCCGTCAACATCATGATGCAGACCGACAAGGAAGCTGCAGAACACTTGCTCAAAAACGTAGGAAACGATGTGCGCCGCCTCTCACACGAGTTGATACCACCACGTTTCGACAATGCCACACTCCCTGAGTTGGTATACACCTATTGCCAGTCGATGAGCGCTGAGATTGGCACTATCGTCAAGCCATTCGTCAGCCGTTCGTTTGAGAAACTGAATCTCCCAAGCCGAACTGCATTAGAAGTATACCGCATCATTCAAGAGAGTGTATCGAATGCCATCAAGTATGGCTACAGCAAGATGATTACCGTGACCCTGGACGCAAGCAACAACCAGGCCTCCCTCTGCATCACCAATGACATATCCCCTGAACACCCTATCACACAGGGCAAGATGGGCATTGGCAAAGATACGCTGAAGATGAGGACTGAAGCCCTGCAAGCCGTTCTCACGGTCAGTAAACAAAACGAAGAATACAAAGTAGAGGTGCGTTTCCCACTATAATCCAAGCCTTCTAAAACCCTATCGCAGACAGCAAAGAAACTGACATGAAAAAGAACATTCTCATCGTAGATGACCATCCCATCGTTTCAACAGGGCTGCAAGCTCTCATCGAACACACGGGAGAATACGGCAAGATATACGTTGCCAACAACATCACATCAAGCCACCTCCTGCTCAAGCAAGAAGACATTGCCATCGCCATCATCGACCTGGAATTGCAGGATGCCAATGGCATGGAACTGATCAAGTACATCCACCAGACTCACATCAACACCAAGATACTGGTCTATACGATGCACGAAGAACTTTGGACGATTCGCCAACTGATGAAAGAGGACGCTGACGCCATCGTCATGAAAGGCGACAATCCGCAAGAGGTGCTCATTGCACTTCGCAAGATAGAACAGGGAAAGGGATATTTCAGCCAACAATTCATGAGGCTCATCAACAGCCAGGACACTTCAGAAATCATCTTATCCAATAGAGAGGCTGAGGTGTTGGAACACATCTCCAATGGTTTATCTACCAACGACATCGCCCAGCAGCTCAACATCAGCAACAACACGGTGGAGTTCCATCGTCACAACCTGATGAAAAAACTCTCTGCCAACAACATGGCACAGCTCGTGAAGAAAGCGATACAGTTGGGGCTCAACTTCATAAAATGAAGCACACTACTACGGATTACCATTTGTCAAGTAAGCCACAGAATAAGTTCCACGATAATAATAGAAAACTTCGTTCCATGCTGCGGAACGAAGTTTTTTTCATATATCGACAATCAATTAGCTAAAGAAAAAGCAAATATATCCAACTAATTACAGTATTTTTTTGTAATTTTGCAGCCAAATAACAAAAATATATTAGCTAATATGGAACAAAAGAATTTTAAACGTACCACTGTAACGGCAGCCTTGCCTTACGCCAATGGTGGTGTACATATTGGACACTTGGCTGGAGTTTACGTGCCTGCCGACATCTATGTACGCTATCTCAGACTCAAGAAGCAAGACGTGGTCTTCATCGGTGGAAGTGATGAGCACGGAGTTCCCGTAACCATCCGAGCTAAGAAAGAAGGCATCACCGTACAGGAGGTGGTAGACCGCTATCATAATATTATCAAGAAAAGTTTTGAAGAGTTCGGTATCTCTTTCGACATCTACAGCCGTACCACTTCACCTACTCACAATAAGTTTGCTTCCGATTTCTTCCGCACTCTCTATGACAAGGGCGTCTTAGAGGAAAAGGTAGAGGAACAATTCTGCGACGAGGTTACTGGCGAGTTCCTTACCGACCGTAATATCGTGGGCACATGTCCTCGATGTGGTGCAGAGGGTGCTTATGGCGACCAGTGCGAGAAGTGTGGTGCAACCCTTTCACCAGAGGAGCTCATCAACCCTACTAATAAAAACAACCCTGGTCATGGTCTGGTAAAGAAGCCTACCAAGAACTGGTATCTTCCTTTAGGAAAGTATCAGGACTGGCTGAAGCAATGGATCCTGGAAGGACACAAAGAATGGAGATCGAATGTTTATGGTCAGTGCAAGAGCTGGCTCGACATGGACTTGCAACCACGCGCTATGACCCGCGACCTCGACTGGGGTATACCTGTCCCTGTAGAGGGAGCTGAGGGCAAGGTGCTCTACGTTTGGTTTGATGCACCTATCGGATATATCTCTAACACCAAGGAACTCTGTGATGCGCAGCCCGAGAAATGGGGCACATGGCAGAAGTGGTGGCAAGACCCAGAGACTCGCCTCGTTCACTTCATCGGAAAAGACAACATCGTCTTCCACTGCATCATATTCCCTACCATGCTGAAGGCTCACGGCGACTATATCTTGCCTGACAATGTGCCTGCCAACGAGTTCCTCAACCTCGAGGATGATAAGATTTCTACCTCTCGCAACTGGGCTGTATGGTTGCATGAATATCTTGTGGACATGCCTGGCAAGCAGGATGTATTGCGCTATGTATTGACAGCCAATGCACCTGAGACCAAGGACAACAACTTTACATGGAAAGACTTCCAGGAGCGCAACAACTCTGAGCTGGTAGCCGTATATGGCAACTTCGTCAACCGTGCTTTGCAGCTCACTAAGAAATACTGGAATGGTGTGGTTCCTGCCTGTGGCGAACTTCAGGAAGTGGACAAGAAAGCCATTGCAGAATTCAAGGACGTGAAGGAGAAAGTGGAACAGTTCCTCGACGTGTTCAAGTTCCGCGAGGCACAGAAGGAAGCCATGAACCTCGCCCGTATCGGCAACAAGTATATCACCGAATGTGAGCCTTGGAAGGTATGGAAGACCGACCCTAAGCGAGTAGAGACCATCCTGAACATCTCACTCCAGTTGGTTGCCAACCTCGCCATAGCCTTTGAGCCATTCCTGCCATTCTCTTCTGAGAAGCTCCGCAAGATGATCAATATGCCAAACTTCGAATGGACACAACTCGGAAGCACCGACCTACTGAAGGCTGGCGACCAGTTGGGCGAACCTGAGCTCCTCTTCGAGAAGATAGAAGACGAGGTCATCGACAAGCAGCTCCAGAAACTTGCCGACACCAAGAAGGCCAACGAGGAGGCTTCATACAAGGCAGAGCCTGTCAAGCCAGAAGTAAGTTTCGACGATTTCGAGAAACTCGACATACGCGTAGGACACATCCTGAACTGCGAGAAGGTGAAGAAGTCGAAGAAGCTCCTCAAGTTCACCATCGACGATGGTTCTGGCGTAGAGCGTACCATCTGCTCAGGCATCGCTGCTTATTATGAGCCAGAAGACCTCATCGGCAAGGACGTGCTCTTCGTTGCCAACTTTGCTCCACGCAAGATGATGGGCATAGAGAGTCAGGGCATGATTCTCTCGGCTGTCAACTTCGACGGAAGCCTCAACGTCACCTCTCTCCTGGGCAAGGTGAAGCCAGGAAGCCAGGTGGGATAATCCCTATACATTATTATATATAAAAGGTGGATGCTGGAAATCTCGCTTACGAGACTCAGCATCCACCTTTTGTATGAGATTGTAAATCGCATCATCTATATTTCAAAACGGATATAGGTGCGGTCATCGATACTAAAAATCAAGCAATTGACAATCATTCATCACATTTTTCGCACGAGTTTTAACCAAGTTTATCACATTTTCGGCACGAGTTTATCTCTCATTAATCACATTTTTGGCACGAGTTTTACGCCAACGTGACTTATATTAGAAAAAGTTCCCACTCTACATGGCGTTTCTTCTCAACCAAGCATAAAAAAGAGAGGCGTTTCTCGCTTCGAGAAACGCCTTTGCTATAACTTTCTTAGTTCTTCGACACTCAATCCTGTTGCTTGTGCAATAACCTCCAATGAGACTTTTTGGGATAAAAGACTGAGGGCGATTTTATATTTCTCCTCAGTGCGCCCTTCTGCTCGCCCCTCTGCTCTCCCTTCAGCTTTGGCATTACCCAACACATCATTTTGAATCATGATAGCATTGAGATGCTCGTCGTATGCGTGACGTTCTTCATCAGACATCTCACAATACTTTAACTTTTCACGAGCCTCTTGCAAACCCGGTGTCTTCGTATCGGAAGCAATAACTCCCGTTTTGAGATAGTTGACCCACTCTTCCAAAGGAGTTTTTGCCACACTATTGAACTCATTGACACGCACTAACATATATGTCGGGAAAATCTCGGAAGGGGATTTCCTCACAATGTTGTCCTTCTCCTTGGTACTGATAATGAGTTGGTCTTTCGTATGTAAGCCCACAAAGTTATTCTGACCAACATAGATATAGTCAGAGCCTTTGCCCAAGTCAAAGTACAGAATGCTAATGGAATATACTTTCTTCACCTCCTTGTAACTATTGCCAAGATTGATGTGTTCTGTGATAGCTTTGGCTACACCATAAAGAACACGTTCCAAATAATACAACTCGCTTGTATTCTGCACTTCCACAATGATGATTTCACCCTTGCTATTCTTGGCTTTGATATCGACCCTATTAAACTTGTCATCATAATCCGTTTGGTTTCCTTCGCTTTCCAAAATATCTATGATTTTCACCTTTTCATTCAAGAAAACGGTAAGGAAGCCCTCTAACACATCGAAGTTGGCCTTTTGACGGAGCAATCTCTTAATCGCCCAGTCAAAACGAATGTATCTATCTCTAAGTTCTGCCATAATAATCTCCTCCTTATATCAACATGAAACATTATCGCTTACAAATGTACGACAAATTATCGTAACTACCAAATATTAAGGCGAATTAAAAAGGAGAGACGAGCTTCACAGCCCACCTCTCCCGAGAGATTTATAGAAAATGCCACTCATGGCATAATCTCTTGATTAAAAATACTGTCTTATTAGTTTGCCTTTGGCAAGGTATTGCTCCACTCATTCTGAGTAACACCAAAACCTGCATTGATTTCGTCAACAGGAATTGGATATACAAAGTCTGAAATCTTATAATTGTTAAAAGTGAACTTCACCTCTGGGGCACCATAAGCATATACAGATGCCTTTTCGTCCCAACGGCGCAAATCATACAAACGAAGTCCCTCCTGGAACAATTCGCGAGCACGCTCATCCTTCAAGAAAGCAAGAACCTCATCCTTTGTTGTACCCAACTGCTCGACAGAAGTAATATCCGCATTACGCTTTGCCACAACTAACAAAGAATTTCTAGCCTCATCAAAATCTGCGGCAGTGGTTCCATGAAGCTTAGCCTCTGCCTTAATGAGATACATTTCTGGCGCATTGATCAGATAGTTTGTCGTTGTTACGGTAGGGAACTTACCACCCTTAAAGACAGGCTTGGTTGGTGTAGATGAAGCATCCCAAATGAAGATTGAAGCTCTGCAATCATTTGCACCATACATCTTCTGAAGCTTAGGACTTGGGCTAAAGCTGTAAGTTGACCACAACGTACTACAAGATTGTGCTGACCAGTTATGCTTGTCATCAATAGACAAATAGAACAAGCTCTCCGTATTGACACCTGTAGAAGAATACATTGCCTTGTAATCATCTGCCGTTGTTGCAATAGTAGACACATCTGCATCATCAAGAGCTTGCTGAGCATAAGACGCAGCTTCAGACCAATTCTCCATATAGAGATAAACACGAGCCAACAATCCTTCTGCTGCAGCCTTGGTAAAGTAAACCTTCTTGCCTCTATCTGCACCAGCTTTGCCAAAATGCTCAATAGCATTTTTCAAATCATCAACAATAGATGTATAAGTCATACCTACTGTTGAACGAGAAACCTGCTCGAAAGCCTTAATTGGCGCCTCTGAGATTACAATACCTGGTTGATCAGAAAAATCCTGACCATTTACCTTGATTTGATGACCATAGATATTGACTAAAGCAAGTTTAGCATAAGCACGAAGAGCGTAAGCCTCAGCCAAAGCGACATCCAAAGTCTGCTTATCTTCCTCAGTGGAAGTCTCATACAATTTCTTACCTGCATTAATTGCTCTCGCTGAATTATCGATTACTTTGTAACCATAATTCCAAATATAACGCAAATAGCTTTCCTCATCTGTCATCGTATAAGAATAGATGGCATCCATATGACTTGTAGAACCATTCCAATACGACAAGTCTGTTGGAATATCACCAATCATTGTTGCAAAATCTCCTGCAAAATAATAATGATAAAACCAATCGTACTCACCATTTACGGCATTACTTACAGAAGATGCATCTGTCAAACCATTGTCCACATCTACACCAGAATAGTTCTTGGTGTCCAAAAAGTCATCTCCACAACTTGTCAAACAAGTTCCTGTTACTGACAAAAACAGTAAACCTAATATATGTTTCTTCATATTATTCCTTAATTTGAATCTTTTTAGAAAGTAATCTGAATACCACCAACAAATGTAGTCACACCAGGATACTGCCATGCGATAACGCCATTATCGTATGTATCAGGTGTATATCCAGTAAAGTCACTTGCAGTAAAGGTGTATAAGTTATCTGCTGAAATGTAAATACGTACCTTTTGCATGAAAGCCTTCTTTGTCAAAGAAGATGGCAAAGTATAGCCTAATGTAATATTACTCAAGCGCAAGTAGCTTCCGTTCATGAGGAAACGAGAAGAAGTCGCTGTTGAATTATCTGGATCATTGTAAACATAACGAGGATATTTTGCATTAGGATTATCCTCTGTCCATGAGTTAAGAGCCATATCTTTGAGCGGTGTCATCTCACGCATACCCCAACCTGTGAAAGCTGCACCATAATCATAAACCTTGGCACCCAAGCGATAATTGAAACTTACACTTGCATCAAGTCCTTTCCAATTTACAGAAGAACCAAATCCACCGAATACCTTTGGATCAGCAGAACCCAAATGACGCTTTGCAGCCTCCCTATAATTGCTTGTTGTCTCATCACCAGTTTCATTCTTATACCATAAAGGCTTACCATTGGTTTTATCCACACCTGCATATTCTCTCATATAGAACTCATTGTATGGATAACCCACTTCGTTGATTGTCTATGTATTGACGATAGGTTCACCACTAGACAACTTAACCACACGGTTTTGGTTCCAAGTCATATTAGCATAAGCATTCCAATCCAAGTCCTTACTATGCATGATAGTAGCCTTCAAATCTACTTCGATACCTTGGTTACGAATCTTACCAATGTTCTTATAAGTGCTAGCCAAACCAGTTGTCATAGATAAAGGCATTTTCATCAAGGCATCAGATGTTGTCTCATTATAGTAATCCAAAGACAAATGGATGCGATCAATAAAAGAAAGATCAAAACCAATATCAAACTTCTTAGAAGTCTCCCATGTCAGTTTTGTATTAGAGATTGACTCAGGGGCAATACCTACCACACCATCATAGTTATGACCTGCCATATAATAACCACGCGCAGCATACCAATCGATGTCTTGATTACCTACAGTACCATAAGAAGCACGAAAAGTTGCATTCGTGATAACAGGATTATCCTTCAAGAACTTCTCTGAAGAAAGGCGCCACTTTGCACCAACAGACCAGAAATTACCCCAAAGGTTGTCTGTTCCAAATACAGAAGAACCATCACGACGGAAAGATGCAGACGCATAATATTTGTCAAGATATGAATAGTGAGCATCTGCGAAGTAAGAAGCCAATCTTGCCTCTCTCTGCTCGTATGCAGGGTCTTCCCACTTACCAGCTGTAGAAAGCTTGTTCATTCCCAAAGAAGCAAATGGGAAATCATAACCTGTATAATGATCAGAATAGTAAGACTTCTTCTGCATTTCCTGTCCCAACATCACAGACACATTGTGCATATCGTTGAAAGTTTTGTTCCAACCAAGCACATTGTTCCAAGTAATTGTTGTAGAGCGAGAATTGAATTGGTCACCATAACCATTATAATCTCCCATACCCTGTGGGTCATAAATAGCAGACATATATTGATACTCACGATAGTTCATGATATTTACACCCAAGTTTGTACGGAAATAAATACCATTCCAAATATCAACTTGCAAGTATGGATTTAAGTTCAAAGTCTCATTGCGACTTTCGTATACATTACCCAATTTATCTGCAAGAGCAAGAGGATTATATAAGCCATAAGTATAACCATAGTATTTGCCCTCCTCATCATGAGTTGGATAGAATGGTTGCATCATGGAAATCGCAGCGGTCATAGTATTACTCATTGCACCAGCAGTTGATTGGCTTGAACCATTCTTAATAGAGAAAGCATAGTTAGCATTAGCACCAACAGCAAAGCGACCGAACTTGCTCTCTACATTGACACGTCCAGAATATCTCTTAAAGTCAGAAGCAATTACCAAACCTTTTGTGTCGAGATAACCAGCACTGACATAGAAACCAGTCTTACCTGTCTTTCCCTGAGCACTGATGTTGTAGTCTTGATAATAACCATGGCGAGTAACCTCATCTATCCAATTGGTAGATCTCTTGCCATCCCATTCGTAATACTCAGACAAAGCAGCTTTTGCATCATCAATATTATCGAACTGACCAGCAGCTACACGACCTTGCGCATAGAGATTCATAGTCTCCTCAGCATTGGCATAATCCATGTTGTTATTTGCCATAGAAGTGAAACCTTGCTTAATATCAACATTGATATTCAACTTGCCCTCAGTACCCTTCTTGGTGGTAATGACAATCACACCATTAGCAGCACGAGCACCATAAATAGCAGTTGCAGCAGCATCCTTCAATACAGTAACAGTCTCAATATCCTCAGGATTCACAGATGCCATTGGATCCAAATAGTTTCCTTCGCCTGAATAAGTGCCTTCGACATCTGAATTCATTGGCATACCATCAATCACATACAATGGCTGAGTACCTGAACTGATAGAAGAACGTCCACGTACATAGATAGAACCCCATGTACCAGGCTGACCTGTAGAGTTGTTCATCTGAATACCAGATACATTACCCTCAAGTGCCTTAACAAAGTTTGCGTCACTCTTCTTCTCAATCTGAGCACCATTTAGTAAAGAAGCTGCACCAGTAAAAGAGGCTTTCTTTTGGACACCATAACCAGTTACAACCACCTCATCAAGGGTCTTTTGGTCTGCTCGTAATTCAATCTGAATCTTATTACCCTTAATTGTAACTGTTTTGTCTTCCATACCCATGTAAGAAACCTTCACAGAATTCTTACCCTGAGGAAGAACGATAGAAAAGTTACCGTCCACATCGGTAACTGTACCAGTATTAGTACCAACAATCTTGATTGATGCGCCAATAACAGGCTCACCATCCTCTGAAGTTACTACTTTACCAGTAACGGATGTTTGAGCAAAGGCTACTCCACAACAGAGAATTGCCCCCCCATAAACAATGCGATTCTTTTAAACATAATCTCTCTCGTTTTGATAAAATTTATAAATTTACTATAATCGGCAGCAAAATTATAATTTATTTCGGATATTTGCAAATATTTTGTTATAAAAATGCAATTACTGGGCGAAAATATATGTTTTTAGTAAGGAATAGCGCATTTCTGCTTACTATTTGTAACGATTTTCTTCTTATACATACCAAAGTTGTATAAGATGAAAATGAATTTCATTCAAACAAATCATCCTGCAAACTTCATCATTTACAATGCCTGAATGTTTGTTCAGCAATACTCCATAGGTAGTAACCATGGTAATGCGAGTGCTGCGTAGGGACATGGTTTCTGGCCGGAAGCAAGTTATCCAATCCCATAACTTGCTAAAATTGTTTTTTTAAAAGCTTTTGGCAAGTTATCAGAGAAAAAGCAAACGTTTACATCACTTTTTATCAAAAAAGCTTGCTTATATTGCACATTTTTCGTATTTTGCGCATAATTTCAACAGCAAGGTAAGACAGACAGTCTTATACCTTACTATATAAAGTAGGGTTACACCTTAATATATATATAAAAAGACACATAACCTTAATGACCTAATAGTGTTTTACAGCAATGGCATGAAGAAAAAAAGCACAAAGAAGTGTAAAAGAAAGCCATTAGAACAAACAAATAAGAGGAAAAAACATTCATACATCTCGCTTTTTGGGCTAAAAATATGCACACATTGATATGGTTTGTGCATAAACAGCTATCTTTTTCATTAAAAAGTTTGCTCATGTTAAAAAAAAAGCGTTCCTTTGCACCCGATTTCAACGGCAAAGGTGGTAAGCAAGAGAAGTTTACACCTTATTATATATAATAGATATCATGCCGTTATTATAAACAAAAGTATTAAGATAACAATGACTCACAATTTGTTAAAAGGCAAGCGTGGCATCATCTTCGGTGCACTCAATGAGGAATCAATCGCTTGGAAGGTAGCCGAAAAGGCTGCAGAGGAAGGTGCTACTATCGCACTGAGTAACACAGCCATGGCCCTTCGTATGGGTACACTCGACAAACTCGCTGAACAAATCAACGCTCCTATCATCGCAGCTGATGCGACAAGCGTAGAAGACCTGGAAAAGGTATTCACAGAAGCACAGGAAAAACTGGGTGGCAAGATCGACTTCGTGCTCCACTCTGTAGCCATGAGCCCTAACGTGCGTAAGCATCGTACTTATGATAATCTCGACTACAACTTCCTGAACAAGACCCTCGATATTTCTGCCATCTCTTTCCACAAGATGTTGCAGGTAGCCAAGAAGTTGGATGCCATCAATGAGTGGGGTTCAGTAGTTGCCCTTTCTTACGTAGCTTCTCAGCGCACATTCTTCGGTTACAACGATATGGCTGATGCCAAGAGTATGCTCGAGAGCATCGCACGTAGCTTCGGCTACATCTACGGCCGCGAGAAGCACGTCCGCATCAACACCATCTCACAGAGCCCTACAGCTACTACAGCAGGAAAGGGAATCAAGGATATCGCCAACATGATGGACTTTGCCGACAAGATGTCTCCACTGGGCAACGCTATAGCAGAGGATTGCGCTAACTACTGCGTGATGATGTTCTCAGACTTCACACGCAAGGTGACCATGCAGAACCTTTTCCACGATGGTGGTTTCTCTTCTATGGGTATGAGCCTTCGTGCTATGAACCAGTATGCAAAGGATATGACTCCATACGAGGACGAGAATGGTAATATTATCTACGGATAATAATAGCAGGATTCTTACAAATAAAAATACTGCAAAACAAATAAAAACACATTCGGATGGTCATACATTGACGATTCCGAATGTGTTTTCTATTTTACGCCCCAAAAATGGACTAAAAAATGAAAGTACTTGCGATGGGCAATGAATATACTTTCAACAGCCAACGCAAGTACTCTCGATGGCCATCGCAAGTACTTGCGATTTTTAGGCTAAATTTCTATGCCTATTTTAAAGACTGAAACGATAACCCACCGAGAATGTAAACACACGATTCTTACAACTGTCATCATGACCTGGAGAATCGTCAACATTGGTAAGTCCCAAGTTGTAACGGGCATCGAGCACTACACCCATATACTCATAAGACAAGCCTATAGGCAGAGAGACATCCACCTTTTTGGCAGGCCAGAAATCTGACACCTTCTGCGAATTGTCATAGGTAGCACCACCATATTGGTCCCTCTCTATATCAATGGAGGTAAACTCATACTTAGGATCGTTGAGCAGGAAACCTGCCTGTACGCCAACCATAAATGCCAACTGACGGGTAACATAACCCTTCACCATCAAAGGCACATTGAGATAATGCAGATTGGTGTGATAGTCAGAAATGCCCTGATACTTCCTTCTTTCAGCATCAATAGTAGCCTCATAACTGGAGAAGCGGAAGCCCTGTTTGGCATAATAAGCTCCTAAACTGACGCCAATCTCCTTGGTAGCACGATACTCCACATCGACACCACCCATAAAACCAGCCTGGAAACTTGACTTCAAAGAAGCCTTATCTTCACCTGAAGCATAATAAATACGGTTATTACTCCAGTTGGCAAGCGCCACACCTACACGAGGGATAACAGAAAATCTACCCACCTCATTGACTTCACTCTGCGCCATGGCTCCCATAGTAAGGGAAAGTAGGCAAACAATCCAAAAAATATTTCTTTTCATAATCATAATATATACGTTCTGTATTGCCATGAACTCAAAAAAGTTCTGTAAGGTGAAACCTCTCATAAACATTCTTGAAAGAACAAAAGCAATATATAATTAAAACGAAAAAACTGCTAAAATATTGCACGTCTATGATAGGAATCCGCTATCAAGATGAATGAGAAAAGATATATATATATCCATATCATAAATACTCAAAGACCGCCTTGCCCAACCATAAAAAGCCTGATAAAAAGGACAAAAAACAGACATGGAGTTAACAAAACAGACACCTGTGTGCAGTATAAGAAAAAAAGAAGAAAAAGCACCCAATAAGCTTCTTTTTCTACAAAAACGCCTATAAAAAGGGTCTTAGAGACGCTTTTTATTAAAATATATCATTTTTTACACCTACAAAAACGCTTTTTACCCCCTAATAAGATAACAAAATGATAACTATGCAACTGAAAACAAAAAATCGACGTTGTGAAACGCATTTCATCATCTTTTACTTATACATATATAATATTAAGAAATTATTCTTAGGAGAAACTTTAAAAGTTATCTGAATTTTCAGATAACTTTTATTGTATATATACACCTCCCTCATCACTGGGATGCGGATAACATCACAGACAACAATGTAGGGATGTGGATAACAACAGAAGAAAAACATCAGAGCCACACTCTCATGCTTTACTTGACGGAGTTATCGTTCAGATGAAAACGAAACACCAAAGGAAGATGATCGCTATAGCCACCTTGATAACGAGGACCTAAAAAGGAGCGCCAAGGATGGAATCCGCCATACCGTTCATCTTCTTCTAAAAGAAAAGGCAAATCACCAATATAGCATGCCACAGAACACCTTGCTACAGTCTGACTGCAAAGAATATGATCAAGACTGCGCCACTCACCACGCCAACGATAAGTAGCCTCAGCCCCATGACGCCCCGTAGCATCGCGTGATACCTCGACAAGACGCGAACCATCACACAACATCTGTAAGGCAGGAGACTCAGAATAATCATTAAAATCACCTGCAACAATGATGCGTGCATCGCGATCATAGGTAAAGATAGAATCAATCGTCTCACTCATCTGTCGAGCCACCTGGAGCCTATAAGGGCGTGAAGCTGTCTCTCCTCCCCTACGACTGGGCGCATGCACTACCAACACATGCAAGGTATCTACCATAGAAACAAGGCCACTGACGTACAATATATCGCGCGTAGGGCGCATTCCTGGCACAGGACGTATACGTATCGGGTATGAGCGCAAAGGACTGAAAGAAGAAGGAATATACATCAATGCCACATCTATGCCTCTTTCATCAGGCGATGACGTCATCAGATATTCATATCCTGCCCTGCGCAACAGCGAACGCTTAGTGAGATCGGTAAGCACTGTATCGTTCTCTACCTCACACAGCGCCACCATGTCGGGTATTCGCCACTCCTGATGCTCATGCTCGCCTAAAGCAATGAGTTCTTTAGCAATATGATTGAGTTTATTCCAGTAACGTGTGCGCGTCCAATGATAACTTCCATCGGGCGTAAACGCCAAATCGTTTTTTAATGAATCGTGCTTTGTATCAAACAGATTCTCACAGTTTAACTCTACGAAAGTAAGTAAACCAGACAAAAGAAGGGTTAAAAACATAGATAAGCCATTAGGAGAATAATATAAAAGAAAAGCAGCTACAAAAAATCAGCGCTTTTATTTCGGAAAGTCATTTTTTTAATGTATCTTTGCACGTGCAAAGTTTTTTAACTTCCTCCACTACAATTTGCCATTGTATAGACAGAGATTAGCTTTGCGCATATATATTCTACGGGGTTCCATAGTTTAATGGATAGAACGGAGGTTTCCTAAACCTTTGATCCGAGTTCGATTCTCGGTGGAATCACTGACTACAATAAAAGGTCGCACCACATGGGAGCGACCTTTTATTGTTTTTTATAGGGTTCTCTGCCCGAGCTTATCGGACAGAGAAACATTTCAGTATTATTTAGCCTCAGCAACAGCCAGTTCATCTTCAACCTTGATCTTACGACCCAAAACGAGGTAAGCCAAAGGAGAAGCAATGAAGATAGATGACAAGGTACCGAATACTACACCCAGAATCATTGCGAATGAGAAACTACGAATGCTATCACCACCAAGGATGAAGATGCAAAGCAACACGAGCAATGTAGAAACTGATGTGTTGATGGTACGTGCCAATGTCTCGTTGACAGAAGCATTGAAGATCTGCTGACGATCGCCCTTAGGATGCAGCTTCAAGTTCTCACGGATACGGTCGAACACAACCACCTTATCGTTGATAGAGTAACCTACCACTGTCAGGATAGCACCAATAAAGGTCTGGTCGATTTCCAATGAGAATGGTACAAGACCCCACAAGAGAGAATAGAAACCAATCACAGTCAGAGCATCGAATGCCAAAGCTATGGTAGAACCCAAAGAGAAGGCTACGTTGCGGAAACGGAGCAAGATGTAGAGGAAGATGGCAATCAGAGCGAAGAGCACACTATAGATAGCACCCATAGTGATATCCTTAGCTACTGAAGGACCTACCTTAGTACTACTGATGATAGAACCACCCTGGCGAACGTCTGGGTTCTTGAATGCCTCAACACTTGCCTGAGAAACCAAGCCAGCCTTCTTCAAAGACTTATAGAGAATGGTCTCTGCCTCATCGTCGACTGTAGGGTTGTTGCTCTCAATCATATAGTTGGTAGAAACACGGATGGTTCTGCCGTCTGTACCGATAGCGATAGCACTTGTTGTAGCCTTTGTTCCATCTGCATTTACGAAAGCATCACCAAGAACAGTACGGATTTCCTCTGGCTCTACAGCATTCTCAAACTGAACTACATAGTTGCGACCACCAGTGAAGTCGATACTCTTACTCAAACCACGTACAAAGAAACTGCCGATAAATACAACTGCTGCAATAACAGCAATAGTGAAGGTAGTCTTATACATAGACATGAACTTGTACTTCTTACCCTGCATCAGGTTGTGAGAGATAGCAGTATCAAACTTGCAGTGCATCCACTTGTCGTGGTTCAACTTGTAATCGTAAACCAAACGAGTCAAGAACACAGCAGTGAAGAAAGATACGATGATACCGATAATCCAAGTAGTAGCGAAACCACGGATTGGACCTGTACCAGTTGTCAACAGGATAATACCTGTAATCAAAGATGTCAAGTTAGAGTCGAAGATAGCAGAGAAAGCATTACCATAACCTGCAGCTACAGCCTGCTTCATACCCTTACCAGAGCGAAGCTCCTCCTTGATACGTTCATAGATAAGCACGTTGGCATCCACTGCCGTACCCAAAGAAAGCACCATACCGGCAAGACCTGGCAATGTCAAGGCTGCCTGGAACGACGTCAGAATACCGAGTGTAAAGAATACGTTGACAAGCAACGCCAAGTTAGCCATCATACCAGGAACGATGTTGTACATGACAACCATGTAGAGCATCAAGAGAACGAAAGCTACAACAAATGAGATGATACCCATCTGGATAGACTGAGCACCGAGAGTAGGACCTACCACCTCTTCCTGAACGATACGAGCAGGAGCAGGCATACGACCAGACTTCAAGGTGTTAGCCAAGTCCTTGGTATCCTCGATAGTGAAGCTACCAGAAATCTGAGAACTACCACCATCAATCTCGCCATTAACACGAGGAGCAGAATAAACTACACCATCCAAAACAATAGCAATCGCCTTGCCAATGTTGGCCTTAGTCATCTGAGCCCACTTACGAGCACCCTCTGTATTCATCTTCATGCTTACAACAGGAGAGCCCATCTGGTCGAAGTCATCCTTGGCGTCGGTAATCACGTCACCCTCTAAAGGAGCACGACCAGTAGTGGTAGTCACCTTCAAAGCGTGAAGTTCAAAGATATTCTTTACCTTCAAATTATCTGCAGGCTTAGCACTCCAAAGCAGACGGAGATCTGAAGGCAACAAGCGCTTAGCAACTTCAGAATAGATAATCTTGTTGATGGCTGCAGTATCACGAACACTTGCATAACCCACAGTACTCAAGCCACCACCGAGCTGCAAACGAGCCAACAATGGGTGAGCCTTAATAGCAGCTGCGTTCTGTGCGTCCTCACCTACCTTGGCAGCATCATCCTTCTTCTTGATAGAGAACTTACCCTCGGCCTTCTTAGCCTCAGCCTGGGCAACCTCCTTCTTGGCAGCAGCAGAATCAGCTGCTACGGTATCAGCCTTCTCCTCGCCATTATCACCATTAGCGATACGAGTGTCAAGCTGCTGAAGATAAGGAGCAATCTCTTCAGAATTATATGTCTCCCAGAACTCGAGGTTGGCACTACCCTGAAGCATCTTACGCATACGCTCAGGCTGGCTGATACCAGGCATTT
>OIZX01000541.1_pt1 | contig 25319 bp, 19 predicted proteins | sample 1588621 | NCBI WGS metagenome assembly OIZX01 (sample SAMN03283276) | human gut metagenome | biome: human-associated habitat; material: feces | host: Homo sapiens | place: Peru | collected 2012 | reverse complement strand
GGTGTGCCTAAATTTGGTACAGATGGTAATCTTAATGGCTTTTCTATTGCGAAAGGGACGATAGATATTCAGAATGCTGGTTTAACAGAAGAACAGCGTAAAGATTACAGACCTGACAAGTTGGATATCATGGCTCGTGCAATAAAGATTAACGACGAGTTATGGGCAAACTATGAAATGAATATCATCGCTGGCAGCAATGATGTAAAATACAAAGAAGATGGCTCTTTAGCTGTGCAGGCAACCAATACAAGCGGAGAAAAACCGGAAGTATTGCTCGATGTAGCTGCTTTGGGTGGAATGTACGCTGGCAAAATCTTTTTAGTGGGAACAGAAAAAGGCTTGGGCTTTAATATTGGTGGTAACTTAAGAACACAAGAATATTTAAGCATTACTAACGATGGCAAGATTGTATTTACGCAAAATGATAGTGGAAAAGTAAATAATATCACAAATGGATTAGAAGAAACAGATTATACATCTGTAACGTCGGATGGAACGGTAAAAATTACGAGCACAGAAGATATTGAAAATAATGGTTTCGTAACAGCACAAAAGAATATGACTTTGAGTGTTGGCAGTAAGTTAGTTAATAGTGGTACACTTGAAGCTGGTTCTGCTTATAATGCTACTGATAATGAAAATGATACCACTTTACTCAAAGAAGATGCTACACTAAATATTACTGCCAACAGCATTGAAAATGGTGGCAGCCTAAGTGCGTCTAAAAAGCTGAATGTTTCTAGTGCTACAACTATCAATAATGATGGTTATATGCACAGTGGTGGCGAAACAAGTATTACTGCTGGTGATGTAATTAGTGGTAGTGGTTCTATCGGTGCAGCGAATAGCGTAAAAGTAGAAACAGATAAGCTGACGATAAATAAAAATAACATTTACACCATTAGCGCAGATGGGAAAATCAACAACACTACCGGTGTAAGTATCACGGAACAGAATCCTGATACACCTGTAACTCCTGTTACGCCTACACCAGACGAACCACGTGAAGCAGAAGATTTTAACGCACCTGATTTGCCTGATGTAGCAGAGGCACCTGGCACTGCGTCAACTGTAGAAAAAGATAAAATTAATGACGATGATTTAGCCTTAGTGGCAGATGATAACGCTAATGGAAAATACAAACCAATTATTGATAAAGCTGCGAATGGTGTTGACTTAGTGCAGATTGCGGAAGTGAATAGCAATGGAGTTTCCCACAATTTGTACAGCGATTTTAACATTAAATCCACAGGTTTGATTTTAAATAACGCTACGAAATACACTAAAACTGAACTTGGTGGCTATATCGACCGCAATATGTTCCTTGCAGGTAAAGGTTCAAGAGTAATTTTAAACGAAGTTACAAGCAGTAAAGCGAGTGTGTTGAACGGTTACTTAGAAGTTGCAGGCAACAAAGCAAGCGTTATTATTGCTAATGCTAACGGAATCAGTGTTAATGGACTTGGTTTTATCAATACAGATAATGTAATAATTTCTACTTGTTCAGTGACGAACTGGGCAGATGACAATGCAAAGTTTAGCGATAAAAAAGGCGATATGCTTATCGCTGGCGATGGGTTGAACGCACGTAAGCAAAAATATTTGAATATCATAACGAATAATTTGAACGTAGACCAGAGTGAGCTTTATACTAATGAGCTTACTATCAGCGCAGATGGTTTGTTGCAAAATACAGGTAAAATAGCTGCGACGGAGAATATGCAGCTAAATGCGAGTGCGCTTAAAAACAGCAATTTAGGCTATATTGAAGCGCAGAAGAATTTAACTGTTACGGTAAGTGGTGACGTGGAGCAAAATAAAGCTACGCTGAAAGCTGGCGAAATTTTACAGCTTAGTGCTAGTGTACTTAAAAACGCTGATAACAGTTTGATTTCTGCTGGTAGTAATGCAGATATCAATATTTCTTCATCAAGCAATAATGCAAAATCAATCATTTTAGCAGGCAATAATTTAGACGTTAAGGCAGCTGATTTTACGAATCAGGCTACTGCTTTGGTTAATTATGGGCAAAATGGCACGTTTGATATTAGCAATAGTTTCGCTAATGATTATGCAACAATCAGCGCAGATGGAACTAATGCCCTGACTAAAATTAAAGCAGCAGATTTTAGCAACACAAATAAAGGTGCGCTTGTTAGCAAGGGTAATTTGCAATTGGAAGCAAGCAATACTTTGAGTAACAACAATGCCAATATTTATATTTCTGGAAACAGTGATATCAAAACAGGAATGCTTTTGAATAGCAACTTAGCAAATTTGCATACTGGTGGAGATGCGCAAATTAATGCTATCACTATGCAAAATAGCAAAGCAAGCGTTGACGTCCAAGGGAATTTGCAGGCTGATTTAGGTAGCTTTACGAATCAGGATAGCGCATATTTTGGCGTAGGCAAAAACGCTGTGATTTCTATGACGAATGACTTCACCAATAAAGATCTGGGTAACATTTTCGTAACCAACAATTTAACAATTAACAGCATTGGCGATTTTCTTAACGAAGATGGCTTAATTGCTATTGGCGCGAGTGGTGCGATTTCTGCAAACAATATCACTAATCAAAATAAAGCTGATGTGAAGCAAGGCTCGTTAATCAATGCTGTTGGCGATTTGTTTTTGACGGCTAAAGATACGGTATTGAACCGTTCTTCTGACATTGAAAGTGAAGGTAATATCAGCATCAAGGCAAAAAATCTCGTGAATAAGAAAGAGATTTTCAAAACCAGCTTCAAAGAAAACTATGAGGATATCTCCTACAAAATTCCGCATTTAGATGCGCCGAACTATTACGACGCAGTGCGCAAGTTTGACAGGCAGATTTTGACAGCGCAGATTGATGAAGAAACTGCGGATGCAAATATTATTGCGAGTGGAAATATTAATATTGACTTGGATGACAATCTGACAAACCATTACAGCAAGATTAAAGCTGGCAAAGATTTAACTGTTAATGCTAATGGCACAGTGGAGAATGTGGGCTATCAGGGTACAATACACTACTATGACCGTGGCAATGATTGCCATTATTGGAAGTATAAAAAGCATAGAAAATGGCATCGTCATTGTCGCTGGGTTTACGGAACAACTATTATTCCTTATTACGACCACACGATGCGTGATGAAGAAGGCGATAACAGTGAGCGTTTAAGCCTTTTGAGCGGTGTTACAGGCGTAAAAATTGAAGCTAACGAAATAGTTAACAGAACACATCAGGCAGAGGGCAAAGTGGGTGATTTGCCTGAAAACGACGATTATTTTAAGACTGATGAGAGCAATCACTTGCTTACAGATACGGAGTATAAGGAAAAGCAAGATGTTTCTACTAGTATAGATGGCAAAGCTGACGATAAAACAGCGTTTAGCAAAGACAACGATACAACTAATAAAATGTTAGATATTTCCAGCCTGCATATCAATAGCAAAATTTATAAGCTGACGTATGATGCTAGTGCGAAGTATCTGATTGAAACGAATAAAAAGTTTGCAGATTATCACGAGTTTTTGTCCAGTGATTATCTTTTAGAGCGTGTTAAAGCTGACCCAGAAAAAGTAGGCAAACGGCTTGGCGATGGTTACTTTGAGCAGCAATTTGTTTTGCAGCAGATTGGTACATTGACTGGCAGAAAATATCTTGGCGATTATGGAAGTGATATGGAGCAGTTTGCAGCGTTAATGAGTGCGGGTGCAGTTGTTGCCGAAGAAATGAATCTAAAAGTAGGCGTGACTTTAACTGCGGAGCAGATGGCAAGTTTGACAACAGATATTGTTTGGCTTGTGGAAGAAGAAGTTAACGGACAAAAAGTGCTTGTTCCAGAAGTATTTTTAGCACAGGTTCGTAATGAAGATTTGCGTCCAAGCGGTGCGCTTATCGTTGGCGGTGAAGTCGAACTTTATTCTAAACAGGATATTAAAAACATTGGTAACATCAAGAGCGATGGTACTGTAGCTTTGCGTGCAAACAACGTGACTAACAAAGGCGATATCGCAGGCGAAAATTTAAATATTGAAGCAGAGAAAAATATTACTAACAGCGGCACGATGCGTGCTAAAGTGGACGCATTGCTGAAAGCAGAAAACATCATCAATGAAGCAACTGTTAGCGAAACACTATATAGAGAGTTGAACCAGAAAAAAGTTGAAAGCACTGGTTCTATTAGTGCTGGGCAGAATTTAACGCTGGATGCAAGCAAGAAAATCACTAATAAAGGTGCAAATTTATCCGCTGGAAAAGATTTGATTTTGAACGCCAACGAGATTGATGTTGTTACCGTGGCAAATGAAAAGCATGTGGCAGTAGCTTATGGCGATTCTTCCGCAGAAATCCATGATGTAGAGCATCAGCAAAGTGCGCTGAGTGGTGAAAATATCCGCCTGAATGCTAAAAAGAACATCAGCATTTCTGGTGGTATTTTGAGTGCGGAGAATGATGTTGCTTTGAATGCGAAAGGTAATGTAAACATGACTGCTGTAAAAGATTTGTACAGTGAAGAGAGCGAAGTTGGCAATCGTGGTAGCAGATATTACAACCATAACAAGCAGGTTGATGAAGGCGTAAAAGGCACGACTATTGCAGCGAAGAATGATATAAATGTTGCGAGTGGCAACGATATCAATATTAAAGCCAGCAACGTGACAAGTGAAGCAGGAAAAGTACGCCTTGATGCCGAAAATAATATTAACATTGCTAATGAAACTGAATATCATGAGCGTTTACACGAAGAACATAATAAGGTTAGTGGTGTATTCTCTTCCAAAACAACTGATATTTACGATTACAGCAATGAAAATACTGTTGTTGGCAGCAATATTTCCGCTGGTGAAATTGCAATTAGCAGTAAAAAAGATACCAATATTACAGGCAGCAACGTTATTGCCGATAATGACGTGAATATTAAAACTGGTGGAAACTTGAATATCAGCAGTGCGGAGCAGACGAGCGAAAGCCTTTATGTTAAACAGGTTAAGAAGAGTGGTTTGCTTGCTGGTGGTGGTTTAGGCTTTACCATTGGCAAGGAAAAACGCAAAGATCAATACGCTAACCAAAATGTGGAGCAAGTAGGCAGTACTGTTGGCAGTATTAACAGTAACGTGAAACTGACTGCGGAAAAAGATGCGAATATTAAAGACAGTACTGTCGTTGCTGGTAAAGACAGCAATATTACTGGCGAAAATGTTAAGATTGAAAACAGCGACAGCATTTACAATGCACAGGAGAAGCACGAGTTTGAAAGAACGGGTTTGAGCGTTTCTGTTGCTGGCGGTTATGTAGATGCTGCTAATAATGCGGTGAATAGTGTTAAACATGCAACTGAGGTGGAAGATAAACGCCTTGGCGCTTTAGTTGCAGCGAAGGGATACAAAGACACTGCCAAAGCTATAAAAGATATTAAAGGCAATAATAGTGGCAAGGTAAAAGATAACCTGTCAATCAATGTCAGCCTTGGTATAACAAAGAGCAAGAGCGAAAGTAATAGCACGACAACTGTAGCTAATGCCAGCGAAGTAAAAGCTGGTGGGGATGTTAATATTGTTTCTACAAAGAAAGATATTGATATTATTGGCAGCAATGTAGCTGGTGAGAACGTAAAATTGGATGCGAAAGAAAATCTTAATATTAGTGCGTCTAAAAATACAAATAAAACGGAGCAGAACAGTAAATCCAGCAGTGCGAGCATTGGCGCAAGCATCAGTGTGGAAGGAATAAAGTATAGTGTATCTGGCAGCGTGAGCAAGGGTGAAGTGTCTGCCAATAGCATAACTTATAATGAAAGCACTGTAACTGCTAACAAAGATTTGAGTTTTGCAAGCGGTAACGACACTAATATTAAAGGCGGTATGCTGAGCAGTGAAAAAGTGACTGGCACTGTTGGCAATGATTTGAACATTGAAAGCAAGCAGGACATTAACCACTACAAAGAGAGCAATAAATCTGCTGGCGCAAGTATTGGCCTTGGCAGCAATAAAGCTGTTAGTGGCAGCGCAAGCGTAGACAAAATTGACAGCAATTACAAGAGCGTTACGGACCAGAGTGGCGTTTATGCTGGTGAAGGTGGCTTTGATATAGGTGTTGGTAAAAACACTGATTTGAAGGGCGGTATAATTTCCAGTACGGCTGATGCTGATAAAAATCAACTTTCTACAGGAACGCTTTGTTTTGAAGATATCCAAAACAAAGCGGATTATAAGGCTGGTGGCATTGGTGCGAAAGTAAATAAAAATAACAATGCAGATTACAACGAGAAGGGCGTAACGCCTGATATTGGTATGCCAGCAAGTGGCGAAGCAGAAAGCACGACGAAAGCAACTGTTAGCGAAGGCAAGATTGAAATTCGTGATAAGGAAAACCAGAAGCAGGATATCAATAAGCTGAATCGTGATACAAATAACAGCCTTAATAAACTTGGCGAGATTTTTGACAAGACAAAAATAGAAGAACGTCAGGAATTAGCTAATTTATTTGGTGAATTGGCTTATAATGAGATTCATAAACTGGCTAAGAAAAATGGCTGGGAAGATGGCGATCCTGAAAAAGATGCTCTTCATGCGCTTATTGGTGGAATTATGAGTGAACTTACTGGTAATGGCTTCTTGACAGGGGCAAGTGCGTCTGCAATTAATGAAATGGTGCAGAAAAAATTGTCAGATCAGTTTGAAGGCGAACCTGATAAACACCAATGGGCAAGTGCGATTATTGGTGGAATTGTGTCACAATTGGTTGCTGGTAATGCGCAGGCTGGTGCAAGCACTGCTGCTAGTGGAACGAAGAATAATGAATTATATATTTGGCAAGAAAAAGAAAGAGCAGAAGAATTGGAGGATTTGCTAAAAAAAGGTGATTATTTAGGGTACGACCTTAAGAATAAAATGTATAAGCAGTTAAGTGATGCCAATCAGTTGTACGACTTAGATAGTAGTTATTTATCTGATGAATATAACACTGATACTATAACAGAGGATAAGAAAAAAGAGTATTTACAATATGTTACTCCGTATTTACAAAATTCGTTAGAGGATCAGTACATAAAAACTGTGGCAGTTAGGGCGACAAAAGCATTGAATGAAAACAGCAATACTATGAAAGCAAATGAAGTGTATATATTTAGTGACTCGATAAAAATACCTATAAAAATCAAAGGAAATAAATTATTATATATAAATTACACTACAGTTGTCACTAAGAATGGACATATGATTTTGGCACCGGGTGCTACTATTTCTATACCAAAAACTGGGGAATCATTATTACCATTTTCTAGTGAAGTATATAAAGGTCCTGTAAGAAATGTTGATTTCAATAGCGATGATATTGATAGAGACATAGTTAACATCATTAGGGGATATTCAGGCTCGTTTAGTGGCAGCATGATTGGAGCTGGTACACTATCTATTTCATCAGATGGTACTTTGACTAATTATGGTGCGGGAGTATCTATTGAAAATGTTGGAGGAGTTGGTATATCATTTAATGGGGGGAAATATATTGGCAATATTAAAGACTATAGATAAAAGAAAGATTTGTGTGATAGGTGTACTGCTGATTGTATGTGTTATATTAGGAAACCAATTCATGAAAAGTGCTGATGAACAGGAACTAAGAAATGAGGCAATCGATATTATCTATAAGTCTGGCTTTTCAACTGTAATTTACGATATGCATAGAGATTCTCATTATTGGTATACAGTTCAAGTTCCGACCAGTCAAAGTTGTAGGCTAATAAATTATTACAATAGTTCTTTACAAAATAAGGGGTGGATAGAAGATAGAGGCTTATATAGCAAAGATGGTAAAATTTTTTTGAAAACTAAAAATAACGTAAAGATATCCGTAGTATTAAAAATTATGAAACAGAGTGATGAGCAGACGTTGTGGAGAATAGATGTTAACTCGTGGAACTAATATAAAGTATACACACTTTTTTCATTGAAATAATTCGCTAGTTAGAGTAAAATAATACTATAAATCATGAGGAGGTATCACTATGTCTGAAATCTTAGCGGAAGCAACTTTTCCGAGTGTTATCCATAATAACGAAGTTTGCGAAGAAATCGTAAAATGGGGCAATAAGAACGGCTTCCCCCTGCAAAAAGCGAAATTATACAACAAAATGGATGGTTATGTAGGCTTTTCTCCCGATAACTATTTTATTAAGGCTACGCGTCTGCCGCCTGTTCCCGGTGGCTGGAAGGTTGTTGTAGAAAAATATGAGGCAGAAAGCCGCATTATTCCTTTGAACGTTAAGCCGCCTGCTAACGAAATCAACCGTTTCATCGTGAAGATGATGGACGAGTATGTCAAAGAAGGCCTGAAGATGGAGCTGAGCGACAACACCTATGAATCCTATGGCACGCATCTGCGTGACCTGAAGGTTACCGGTCATCCGGTGCTCATCAACAACTTTGAAGATTTTATTGAAAACATGCGCTAAGCTATGAGCAGCGTTTTGGAAAAGCAGCTGGCGCGGGCGCTTGATCAGCGGCTGGCAGTTTTTATGGCGAAGGCTGCTGAAGGCAGCCTTTTGCGTGACGAGATGTCACTGCGTGCCGCTGCCTATATGGCCAGCGAAATCATTATGCCCTGCTGCTGCATGCTGTGCAACAAGGCGAAGCTGGAAGCGCTTTTGTCGCAGACGAGCTTATGCGCAGAAAATCAAGAGCTAACGCAGCGTCTGGCGGCGCTCGTATATGATGATTTGGCGCGCTGTAATGGGTTAGGCTAGGGCTGAGAAAAAAACTTGAAAAAAATCTCAACTTTTTTCAAAAAAAGTGTTGACAAAAAGACGCTGATGCTTTATACTTATATTCGTTGCTGATGCGGAAATAGCTCAGTGGTAGAGCACCTCCTTGCCAAGGAGGGGGTCGCGAGTTCGAATCTCGTTTTCCGCTCCATTTAAAAAACTAGCCCGGCAGATGCAGTCTGTCGGGTTTTTTAGTATTGTCAAGAAGCCTTCATTGTGATATGATATTATGAGCGATTTGTGTATGACACGAATTGCCTCTGGAAGGCTGACAAGCTAAGCCAATAATGTTATTTTTACCCATATAAATTTAAGGGAGGATTTTATTAATGAATGTTACTGTTGAAAGAGTAGAAAACGAAGCTACTTTGAAAATCACCGCTCCGGCTGCCGACGTAAATGCTGGCTTTAAAAAGGCTGTGCAAAAAATTGCTAACCAGGTAAATATCCCTGGCTTCCGTAAAGGTAAAGCTCCCCGTGCTATCATTGAAATGCACTATGGTAAAGAAGCAGTTAAACAAGAAGCTTTCGAAGAAGTTGCTAACAAAGCATACAGCGAAGCTCTGGAACAAGAAAAACTGATTCCCGTATCTGATCCTAAAGTTGAAGAATCTACCTTCGAAGAAGGCAAGGATATGGAACTGACCATTAAAGTAACCCTGAAACCGGAACCGGAACTGGGCGAATACAAAGGTCTGCATGTAGATAAAAAAGAAGCTGAAGTAACCGACGAGCAAGTTGAAGCTCAAATCAAAGATCTGATGAGCCGCGACGCTAAAATGGTAGTTGCTGAAGAAGGCGCTGTAATTGAAAAAGGCGACTTCGCTATCATCGACTTTGCTGGTACCGTTGACGGCGAACCGTTCAGCGGCGGCGAAGGCAAAGGCTATCCTCTGGAAGTTGGCTCCAACTCCTTCATCCCCGGCTTCGAGGATCAGCTGGTTGGCCTGTCCAAAGGCGATTCCACTGACGTAGAAGTAACCTTCCCGGAAGAATACTTTGTTAAAGAGCTGGCTGGCAAAGAGGCTGTCTTCAAAGTAAACATCCAAGACGTAAAACGCAAAGAGCTGCCGGAACTGAACGACGAATATGTTGCTTCCAAGACCGACTTCAAAACTGTAGAAGAGCTGCGTGCTAACTACAAAGAGCGTATGCAAAAAGCTGCTGAAGCTAACGCTAAAGCTGAATATGAGCATGAACTGATTGACCTGGCTGTAGCTAACGCTAAATTCTCCGTTCCTGAAATCATGATCGAAGACAAAATCAGCCAAATGGTTGACGAAATGAAAATGAGCTTGGAAAGCCGTAAAATGACTCTGGATATGTACATGCAGTACACTGGTCTGGATATGGCTAAAATCCGCGAAAACCAACGCCCTGTTGCTGAAGAAAACGTTAAGACCGATCTGGTTCTGGACGCTATCGCTAAGGCTGAAAACATTCAGGTTGACATGGCTGACGTTGATGCAGAAATCGCTGCTATCTCCGCTCAACATGGCGCTTCTCCTGAAGAAGTTAAGAAGATTATCAAAGCTAACGGCACCATGGGCCTGCTCTTAGCTAACATTGTGCGCCGCAAAGCTGCTCACGTAGTAATCGACAGCGCAAAATAATCCTGCCTTAAGGTTAACAGTAAGGGGTGTGACAAAATGAATTATGTGCCTATCGTTGTTGAGCAGTCCAGCCGCGGCGAACGATCCTACGATATTTATTCCCGTCTGTTAAAGGACAGAATCGTTTTCGTTACTGGTCCGATTGATGACAACATGGCCAATGTTGTCATTGCTCAATTATTGTTTCTGGAGTCGGAAGACCCGGATAAGGATATCCATCTGTACATCAACAGCCCTGGCGGCAGCGTAAGCGCTGGTATGGCTATTTATGATACGATGCAATATATCAAGCCTGATGTTTCTACTATCTGCATGGGTATGGCTGCCAGCATGGCTTCCGTACTGCTTGCAGCTGGTGCGCCCGGCAAGCGCTTCGCGCTGCCGTATTCGCGCGTAATGATTCACCAGCCGCTGGGCGGTGCTCAGGGCCAGGCTACAGAAATCGAAATCCACGCTCGCGAGATTCTGCGTATCCGCGAGGAGATGAACGGCGTGCTGGCAAAGCATACCGGTCAGACGGTGGAGAAGATTGCTGCTGATACTGAGCGTGATCATTATCTGACCAGCAAGGAAGCTAAGGAATACGGCCTGATTGATGAGGTTGTAACTCGCAGTACATCGAAGAACTAAGCTATACACTATTAAGGAGATTGAACTATGAATTTTGACGAGGGGCATAACAATGAGCTGTGCTGTTCCTTCTGCGGCAAACGCGAAGGTCAGGTGCGCAGACTGATTGCTGGCCGCGGTGTTTATATCTGTGATGAGTGTATCGAGTTCTGTAAAGATATGCTTGACGAGGATAACCAGCAGGCAGCTGCAGAAAACCTGCAGGCCGCAGGCAAGCTGCCGAAACCACAAGAAATCAAGGCTATTTTAGATGAGTACGTTATCGGTCAGGACGAGGCTAAGAAAACTCTGTCTGTGGCTGTATATAACCACTATAAACGAATTAACTACGAAATGCAGAATCCGCAGGAAAAACGTGATGTGGAGCTGCAAAAATCCAATATCCTCATGCTTGGCCCGACAGGCAGCGGCAAGACCTTACTTGCGCAGACGCTGGCAAAGATTCTGCAGGTTCCCTTTGCGATTGCTGATGCAACAACGCTGACTGAGGCCGGTTATGTAGGCGAGGACGTAGAAAACATTCTGCTGAAGCTTATCAGCAATGCTGATTACGATGTTGAAGCTGCGCAGCGTGGTATCGTGTATATTGATGAGATTGACAAGATTTCCCGTAAATCCGAAAATGTTTCGATTACCCGTGATGTTTCCGGCGAGGGTGTACAGCAGGCACTGCTGAAAATCCTCGAGGGCACTGTTGCCAGCGTTCCGCCGAAGGGTGGCCGCAAGCATCCACATCAGGAGTTCATCAATATTGATACAACGAACATTCTGTTTATCTGCGGCGGTGCTTTTGCCGGACTGGAGCATATTATTAATGCCCGCGTCGGCAAAAAGAACCTGGGCTTTGGCGCAGACGTGCGCAAGAAGGAAGAAATCAATAACGATGAAGTCTTTGACAAGGTTTTGCCTGAGGATATCATGAAGTTTGGTATTATTCCTGAATTTGCAGGTCGTCTGCCTGTTGTCGTAACGCTGAATTCGCTGAACAAGGAAGCTCTGGTCCAGATTCTGACCGAGCCGAAGAACGCTCTGATTAAGCAATATCAGCGCTTCCTGGCAATGGACGGCGTAGAGCTGGAGTTTGAGCCTGCTGCACTGGAGGCTATTGCTGAAGAGGCAATGAAGCGTAATGCCGGTGCGCGTGGTCTGCGTGCTATTATCGAATCAATTATGCGTAATGTGATGTATGATGTTCCTTCCCGTGATGATGTCAAGAAATGCATTGTTACTGAAGCTACGGTACGCGAGCATTGCGAACCGCAAATGATTACGGAATAACCTAAAATTTGCAAGGGGGAAGGATGTTGCCTTCTCCCTTGTTTTCATATGTGAAATAGTGAGATACTATAACAAAAGGAGGGATTCTATGGAGCAAAAAATGCTTACAAAGCCTGTTTTAGCGCTGCGAGGCGTATTGATTCTGCCGGGTATGATTGCTAATATCGACGTCGGCAGAGATAAATCTATTGCGGCAATCAATGCTGTGATGGAGCTTGATAAACAAATTCTGCTGGTAGGGCAGATGGATAATGAAAAGGCTGAGATTACCACAGCTGACCTGTATGGCTGGGGCGTGCTGGCCGAGGTGAAGCAAAGACTGCAGCTGCCGAGCGGTGCTATCCGCCTGCTGGTGGAGGGCTTAGCGCGCGTGAAGCTGACAGAGACTGCCGAGGTGCATAATGGCGAGACTTATTTTGTAGCGCAAGGCGAGATTATCGAGTGCGTGCATGAACCCAGCAGTGAAACTGAGGCTCTGCGCCGCCTGCTGCTCGAAGCCTTTGGCAGCTGGGCAGCCGTGACGAAGAAGGTGCCGGCTGATACGCTGGAGGCTTTTCAGGAGGAAGAGGATCTGAGCAAGCTGACCGATATTATGGCCGGCTATCTGCCGATTGCGCTGCCGGAAAAGGAGCAGCTGCTGGAAACTGAGTCTGTGACAGCGCGTATGCGCAGACTTTACGAAATCATGACGCGTGAGCAGGAGATTGCGGCTGTTGCCAAAAGTATTTCTGAGCAGGTGCATGAGGCGGTAGAGCAGAATCAGAAGGAGTATTATCTGCGTGAGCAGATTAAGGTTATCAGCAAGGAGCTGGGCGACAGCGAGGACGTGCAGTCAGAGGTTGCGGAATATAAGCAGCAGATGGCGAAGCTGAAAATGCCTGCTGACGTAGCTGCTAAGCTGAACAAGGAATTCAGCCGCCTGATGAAGATGCCGCCGATGACGCCGGAGGGTGCAGTTATCCGCAGCTATATCGAGGCGCTGCTGGCCCTGCCCTGGGGCAAGTTCTCCAAGGATAATTTTGATTTGAAAAAGGCTAAGGATACGCTGGATGCAGACCATTATGGACTGAAGAAGGTTAAGGAGCGCATTCTGGAATATCTTGCCGTGCGTGCGCTGTCGAAGAGCACACGTGGCCCGATCCTCTGTCTGGTTGGTCCTCCGGGCGTGGGCAAGACGAGTCTGGCGAGCAGCATTGCCAAGGCGATTAAGCGCAAATTTACGCGCGTATCGCTGGGCGGCGTGCGTGACGAGGCCGAAATCCGCGGCCATCGCCGTACCTATATCGGCTCGATGCCTGGCCGTATTATTCACGGTATGCAGACGAGCGGCTGCATGAACCCCGTGTTCCTGCTGGATGAAATCGACAAGATGGCTGCTGATTTTCGTGGTGACCCTGCGTCCGCACTTTTGGAGGTGTTGGATCCGGAGCAGAATAATACGTTCAGCGATCACTTTATTGAATTTCCGTTTGACCTGTCACATGTCTTTTGGATTGTGACGGCTAATACAGCAGAGACTATTCCCCCTGCGCTGCTTGACAGAATGGAGATTATCCAGCTCAGCAGCTATACGGACGAGGAAAAGGTGAAGATTGCCCAAATTCATCTGCTGCCGAAGGAGCTTAAGCTCAACGGTCTGGAAAAATATAAGGTTACGGTAAGCGAGAAGGCTATCCGTCGTGTAATCCATGATTATACGCGTGAGGCCGGTGTGCGTAACCTGGAGCGCAAGCTGGCGACTATCTGCCGCAAGGTGGCAATGCGCATTGTTGAAGGCAAGGCCAAGGGTGCACAGGTAACAGAAAAGAATCTGGAAAAATATCTTGGCCCGGTAATCTTCCTCGACGAGGATTTGTCGATGGAGCCAGCAGTGGGCGTAGCTAACGGCTTGGCATGGACGAGCGTAGGCGGCGAGCTGCTCAAGGTTGAGGTGCTGGCCTTCAAGGGCAAGGGCGGCCTGACGCTGACAGGTCAGCTTGGCGATGTGATGAAGGAATCTGCGCAGGCAGGCTATACCTACATCCGCAGCCGTGCGAAGGTGCTGGGACTGCCTGAGGACTTTGGCGAAAAGATGGACATTCATATCCATCTGCCGGAAGGCGCTGTGCCGAAGGACGGTCCGTCTGCCGGTGTGACGATGGTTACAGCGATGGTGAGCGCGCTCACCGGCCGCAGCGTTAAGGGCAAGCTGGCGATGACTGGTGAAATCTCGCTTTCTGGTAAGGTTTGGCCTGTCGGCGGCGTGAAGGAGAAAACCCTGGCTGCTTATCGCTATGGCGTGCGCACGGTGCTGCTGCCGAAACGCAATATGCAGGATCTGGACGAGCTGCCGGAAAATATCCGCAAGCAGATGACCTTTATACCTGTAGAACATTTGGATGAAGTTTTGAAACTGGCATTGGAGGATTAACATGACTAAAGGAATGTGGGATATTATTCGCTCTAAATATGTTGCTTCGGCAGTACGTGCTAACCAATATCCTGAGCCGACCTTGATTGAGGCTGCTTTTATTGGTCGCAGTAATGTAGGCAAATCTTCTTTGATCAATTCTCTTTGCCGCCGCAATGGTCTGGCACGTGTCAGCTCGACTCCGGGCAAGACGCAGACGATAAATTTCTATGAGCTGGAGGCCAAGCGTATGAGCGAAGGTTTGGATGAGCGTGCGCGCTTTTATCTTGTTGACCTGCCTGGCTATGGCTTTGCGAAAACAAATCACAATAACAAGGACCAATGGTCCGGCTTTATCAGCAAATATCTTTCGGAAAGCGAAAACCTTGGCGTTGTCTGCCAGCTGATTGATATCCGTCATAAGCCGATGGAAAGCGACATTGAATGCTATAAATGGCTTTTAAGCTGCGGCTTGAATGTGCAGGTGGTGCTGACGAAGGCTGACAAGCTTTCGAAAAATGCTGCGATGTCGCAGAAGGCATTGTTCAGACGCGAGCTGGGGCTGACTGATGACCAGATTATCACCTATTCTTCGACGCAGCACACCATGCGTGGCGAGCTGATTGGACGTATTATGAATGCGCTTGCTGATAATGGCGTAGAGCAGGAGTAAGAAGATGCTAAATCGTTTGCTGCTGTTTATTATGGCGATGTGCCTGGGAAGCATGCTTGTGCGCCTGCATCTGCCGATACCGTTTCTGTTGGGCGGCCTGGTTACGGCGCTGGCATGCAAGACATGCGCGCGTCGGGTGCAGGTCGGCTGGCCGAAGCAGCTGCGTGAATATGCGCTGCTGATAGCTGGCTATGGCATCGGCTCAACCTTTACAGCGGACACCTGGCGTAACTTTTTAACGGAGCTGGCGGGCGTTGCAGAGGCCACAGCGGTTATCTTGGGCGTCAGCCTTCTCCTAGCCTTCATAACGGCTAAAATTGCGCGAGAGAGCCTTAAAAGCTGCGTGATGGGTATGCTGCCGGGCGGCATGACGCTGACAATGCTGCTTTGCGAGGAGGATAAGGAGGTTAACCCCAACATCGTCATGGTGATGCAGGTTATCCGTCTTTTGGGTGTGGTTATTTCCGTGCCATTCCTCGTTATCTGGCTGCTGGACGCGCAGGTGACAGGCAGCAGCGTGGCTCTGCCAAATCATGGCGGCGTGCATTGGCTTGTCTTTGTACCGCTGGCTATTTTAGGCAGCTTTCTTGCGGTGAAGGTGCATCTGCCGACGCCGAAGCTACTCGGCCCGATTCTGGCGACAGCTGCCTTTGCTGTATATACGGGCGGCGTGCAGCCTGTACCCTTCTGGCTGATGGTTCCGGCGCAGGTGAGCATTGGTTTGTACATGGGCATGCAGCTTGATGCAGACCGCATTATCAAAGCAAAAAAGATGGTGCCCTTTATTCTTGTGGGCACAGCTATCCTAGTTGCTATCAGCGTAGTGATGGCAAATGTGCTTGCTGCACGCTACGGCTTTTCGCTGATTACAGCGTTTTTGGCGATGGCGCCGGGCGGCATTGCCGAGATGTCGTTGGCAGGCATGAGCATGGGCGAGAATGTTTCTATAATTCTTACCTACCAACTGATGCGGCTTTTGGCAATCAATATCTGCATACCGCCACTGGTGAAATGGTGGTTAAAGCCGAAGGCTGAATAAATAAAAATATGGAGGACGAAGAAAAATCGTAAAAAATTTTTTCTTCGTCCTCTTTTTGTGTGTGCGAAAAAAACTTGTAAGCCTTGCTGCATAAGGGCTAGAGCAGTTTTCTATAATTAGCGGGACAATAAAAGTCCATACTGGACAAAAACGTCACATAGTGATATACTTAGAGCATGTTAAAGATACATATAAAAGAAAGGTGGTAAGCAAAATGACTTTTGAAAAATTCGTAGCAACTCTGTGCAGCTTCAAATGGTATATGGTTCACTAATAAAGCAGGAGGTGAAAAACAATGCTGGAAAAATTTGTAAAAGCTTTATACGAAATGAATTTCTACTTCATTCACTAATGGGTGGTATAAAATGAATAGCAAAAATAAATAGAGCGCAAGCTGAGAATAGCTGGCGCTCTTTTTTACGCTTTTTTATTGAGTGAGATATGCTCGACGTGACCGATGAAGTAATGTCCCCAGGATACGCGGGCGAGCAGCTCCATGGTGAGCAGGCTCAGTCCCAGCATGATGAGGAACAGCAGCGGATAGAAGAGACCGCGCTGCGGCGAAAGGCCGAGCAGCGAGAGCACTTTATCACCGACGTACATATAGACGACGTGGATTAAAAAGATACCGAAGGAGTAATTCCCAAGATAAATCATGAAACGCTTGCTGAAGCTGTCCTGCGATTTGAGCGTGTGTACATAATCAAACAGCATAGTGATGATGATGGTGTACAAAAATAAATTGAGCGGAAAGCAGACAAACTCTAAAATACGCAGGCTGTGAGCATAGTATTTAAAATACCAGCAGACAGCTATTAAGGGCAGGTTAAGCAAAAAGCCTATATTCAGCAGCGTGTGGTGCTGGTCAATCCAGCGCAGCAGCTTCTTCTGATAGATGCAGGCGAGCAGGCCGAAGGAAAAATAGGCCAGATAACGCAGGAAGGTCGTGATATCCAGGAGGGCGACGGCATAGGGATTTGTCAGGCCGAGGTTGTTGCAGCATTTCCAGAGGATTTGCAGCAGGATAACCTGGATGATAAAGCGGTCGAGCTTATGCTGCAAACGGCAGCGGTTAAAGTAGTGCATAAGCAGCGGATAGATGGCATAGAAGCCGAACAGTGCTCGGAAAAATGCCATGTGTACGGCGCTGCTGCCTGTGATGAGCTGGTAGGCGATTTCCCTCGGGGTATAGGCGAAATCGTTGAAAAAGCAGAAGCCTGCAATATAAATCAGCGAAAACAGCAGGTAGGGTGACAGCACAGAGAAAAACATTTTGCGGAAAAATGATAATTTGTAGTAATCCGCATGACGGTTGTGGCTTGTAAAGACGTAGCCAGAGACGAACATGACCAGTGGTACGGCAAACAGCGAGATAATATCCAAAAGCATTTCAGAAATTGTTACCCAGGAACGCTGTTGCGCACTGTTAAAATACCAGGTGGTATGCATGAGCATGACTCCGAGCACGACAAAGCCACGCAATAAAAGTGTTGAACTCATAGTAGTGAACATCTTCTTTCTAGCAATACTACATTGTACTACATTAATAATAATAGTCAAATAGCGTTTAAGCATTAACATTATAACCAGACGGAATATATTAAACGGTTAGCAAGAGTATATGCGTTTGTGTCATAAAACATATTCCGCTTAAGTATAAGTAGTGTGGCAAGTATCCTGTTATTCCAAACTGTTATACCTCTAGATATTGTAATTTTTAACGAAATGGTTTATATTATAACTAAAGGGAATAGAAAATATTCCAGGGTTCGCGCAGCGCCAAACCGCATATTAGAGAAAGCGGGGTACACATCATGCAAAGATTCTTAACAGCAATTTATCAGAAAGCAGAAGGAGAAGCAAAGGAGCAGTACAGAGTATTAAATTTTCTGGAGCTGCTGGCTTTTATAAACCTCTTCGTTTTTTACTCTGTGTATAATGTAAACGTGGGCTATGGCGCAGATGCGCAATGGCAGTTTAGCGAAGCTTATGCCTTATGGCAGAAATATACAATCTGGTCTTTGGTTGTTATCTGCGGCATGACATTCACGCAGGTCAGCAATGTACTGCTGAAGGGCGTTACCTTCCTAGGAATCGGTTTGGTGGGTACGCTGGCAAGCAGCGTGCTGCTGCCGGAGCAGACTATTTACTTCGGGATTTTTACCTTCCTAGGCATGGCAATGCTGCTGGTGCAGGCAATGCACAGCTGGCTGAAAAAATCTCCCGGCTCCTGCGGCTGGCTTTTGTCCGCAATTGCCTATGATTTGACCAGACATCTGACGGATGGCGTTATTATCTGGCAGGGCAAGGTAATCGGTCATGTGCCGCAGCTGCTCTACACCAAAGCAACGACCTGGTTAGGCTTTCCTGCTGCTGGATTCAGCTCGATGGAATACGTGCCCTTCCTGCCGAACATTTTCCTGTTCATCTGCGGTGTTTACTTCTTTCAGTTCCTGACAGAGCATGAAAGAGGTCAGCAATATTTAGCAAAATTACGTTAAGCCTTTATTTCTTTTTTATCAATATACAAGGTCTCTGGTAACTGTTTTGTATTTACAAATCTTAGATGCAATGTCCCAAGCATCAAAACGTCCAATGTCCCCGGATGTGTAAATATATAGCGCTCAGAGAAAACGAAAACTCTTCCACAAATGTCCCGGTGGAAGAGTTTTTTCCTGTGTTTTTTATAAGGCAGAGCTTTTTAAAATAGCGTCCAGGTCACAAACCTGCTGTGAGTTACGCGTCTTGGAATAGAATTTAAGAAAATGCTGGGCAGCGACAGAAAGAGGTCTGTCCTTTACCTTGACTACAGTTTTATAAACATCAGCAGTAATGTCGGAAATCGGACGAGCAACAAATTCTTCGCCCAGGTCCTCGCCTTCCTCAACAGGTACGATGGAAACGGCGGCTTTTACGCGCGTCCATTCCAAGGTAGTGCTGCGTGTGGTGCTGGTGCAGGTGATACGGGGTACCATAGATTTTTGGGCGAAGGCCTTGAGCACAATTTCTGAGCAGCCGCTGGAAAGGCTCAGGGGAACGTCCTCCAAATCCTTGAGGGTTACGCTTTTTTGACCGTCCTCCAGGAAAACGGAGTCCTTATGGAAAACTGCCGTGAGCTCCTCATCGCGGCGGAACAGCACCTCAAAGTTATCCTGATGCTCAATAGGAACGCTGAAAATACCCAGCTCGGTGATGCCATTTAAAAGCTGCTGCGTCTGTTCGTTGATGCTGGCTTCGAAAAGCTCGCACTTTATATTGGGATAGAGGGCGCAGAAATCCTTGAGCGAGGATTTGATGAAAAGAGCACTGCGAGAGTTGGCGATGCTGAAGCGCAGCGTGCCGACTACGCCGCCGACAATGTTTTCAATCTCGCTTTTGGCTAAATCCTCCAGCGCACACATATATTTTGCTTTCTGATAGAGTACACGACCGGCTTCGGTGAGCAGAATCTGTCTGCTGCCGCGGGTGGTGATGATCAGCTTGGTGCCGAAGTAATTTTCTAATGAACGCAGTTGTTTGCTGAGAGCTGGCTGGGCGATATGCACAAAGTCAGCAGCACCGGTAAAGCTGCCTGCTTCAATAATAGCTAAGAAATTACGATAATTGTCTAGTTCCATATAAGCCTCCAATCAAAAAACTGTTCTATAGAATTAGCAGTAACTACTAAATAATAGAATTAGTCTACCATAAGAACGGAGATATTTCAAGGATTTTTCTGCAACATAGTCCAAAAAAGAATAAAAAAGTAATAGCTGTTTCTCATATCTTCAATTCCAATCAGGTATTTTTCTTATTTGGCAATATCTGTTATACTAAACGCGTAAAAACCAAACGGCTTTTACAGGAGTACTTTGTATAATTGATAGTGAAAAGAAAAGGAGCGAAGTTATCATGGCTGAATTTAGTGTAGCAGTCGAGAAAGTTGAGAAATCTAGTTTGTTTGGTCACCTGTGTCGTCAACGTAACGATGCAGCAAAGGTTTTCCCGCATCGTGGTGAGAAGGGCTTTGGCTTTAGCAAAAGAGTACAGGGCTACAAGCTCAATGCAGCGTCTTTAAAAGCGCTGAAAAGAGGCTGATACTGATGGGCATTCAGGGATTAGTCTTGCATTTCGTCGAGATTTTAGACAGAGATTTTTATAACAAGTATCTGAAGAATGTATTGTTATAACGTTTGCATATACGCCAGCTGAACATAAGACTTAGGGACAGGTCTTGTGAGCAGCTGGCTTTTTGCTATCCAAAGCTATGCGAAATGGTCATATTTTTTATGCGAAACCGGTATTTTTATTTTTAGAGATTTTGTAGTATAATCTTTGACTGCGTGCTCTGATTTGAGTAACTAAATTATACCATAAAGTATATAACTTAAATTCCAATCAGGTATTTTTCTTATTATGGAATATGTTGTATAATCAGTGGCAGTGAAAGGCACTCTCCAATATGAACTAGAAAGGAGCTGATCGGTTTTGGATATTGCACTTATCATGAATGATGAAAAAGAAGATTCAAAGATTCGGGAGTACCTGAAACAAGTAGACAGGAAGTTTTACTATCGAGCTATCGAGAACAGAAAAAAGGAAGGCAAGGTCTTTCCTCATCGTGGCGAAGATGGCAAGCTTTTCGTTAATACTTTTCAATATGTAAACTTATTCAAGAAGAAATAATGGAGGGACAATTCTTATGACACCGGCAATTAAATGCTTAATTCTGCTGGCGGTGGTTGCACTGTTATTTGTAACCGAAATGATTCCGCTGGCTATGACTGCCGTACTGGCAGCTATCGCTTGCAGCGCTTTGGGCCTGGTTCCGGAAAACCAGATTTTCCTTGGCCTTGCAGATTCTACTGTAGTTCTTTTTGGTGGTATGTTCGTCGTAGGCGCTGCGATGTTCTACACTGGTCTTGCACAAAAAGTTGGCGGCGCAGTTGTTAAACTGTTCGGTACTAATGAAAACAGCCTTATGTTTGGTCTTATGGTTATTGCGGCTGTTATGTCTGCGTTCCTGTCTAACACTGGTACTACTGCCTGCCTGATTCCTGTAGTTATGGGTATCTGCGCACAAGCAAAGCTTTCCGCTTCCCGTCAGCTTATGCCGCTGGCTTTCGCAGCTGGCCTGGGCGGTACCTGCACTCTGATTGGTACCCCGCCTAACATTCTGGCAAACGTTGCTCTGAAAGCAGCTGGTATGCCGGAACTGCAATTTGGCTTCTTCGAATATGCATATATCGGTATTCCTATTACGATTGCAGGTATCATTTATATGATGTTCGTTGGCAAATACATCCTGCCGGCTGCCACTACTGATGACGTTGCTGATGTAGAGCAAGAGATTGATGCTACTAATGCAACTCCGAGAAAACAACTCATCTGCGGTATCATCATGGTTGGTGTTATTGGTTCTATGGCAACCAGCATCGTTCCTCTGGAACTGGCTGCTGTTGTCGGAGCGGTACTGTGTGTACTGACAGGCTGCATCACTGAAAAACAAGCCTATAACTCCATCGACTGGATTACCATCTTCCTGTTCGCAGGCATGATTCCTGTAGCAACTGCTATGAACACCAGCGGCGCTGGCAAGCTGATTGCTGAAGCAACCGTAAACATGATGGGCGGCAATCCGTCTCCTTATCTGGTAACCGCAGTACTCTTCGGGCTGGCTGTTGTTCTGACTCAGTTCATGTCTAACACTGCTTCTAAAGCTCTGCTGTGCCCGGTAGGCATCGCGCTCTCCGCACAAATGGGTGCATCTCCGAAGGCTGTACTGATGGCAATCCTGATTGCTTCCAGCTGCGCTTTCGCTTCTCCGGTAGGCACTCCTCCGAACACCCTGGTGCTTGGCCCTGGCAAATACAAATTCCTGGACTATGTAAAAGCTGGCGGCGGTCTGGTAGCTGTATGCATGGTTGTAGCTATCGTAGTTATTCCTATCGTATGGCCGTTCTTCCCGACAGCAGCTTAATTTCTTAAAGTAGACAAATCATCACCATTCTTACAATTAAATAGATTCCTTCTTTTTCCTGGATATATTTGCTTAGGGGACATTGGCAATATACAAAGGATATATAAGTGGAGCAGCCCTCGGACGCGTTAGGACAGAACGCGAACGAGGGCTGCTTTTTATTTGTTGCATACAGAAAATGCTTATGCTAGAATTGAGGTAAGAGGAGGCGATGATGATGAATTTAAAAATGACAGCAGTATGCTTATGTATGATGATGAGTTTTATGAATATGGCACATGCTTTTCCCATGCATATAGAAACATATAAGAGCAAAATTAAGAGCAGCCAAGAGAAATCAGCGTCATATATGAGGGATTATGAGCGAGGCTATGCTTTAGCTAAGCTTGGCGTGGATTTAGCGAATGCTGCTTTGCATGATGATTATGCAAGCTACCGCAAGCTGGTTGGGGCGTCTCCAAACAATACACCGACTTTTATAGGTCTTTATTTTTACAATCCTCGCAATGACTTTGAAGAAGAAAGCAAAAAAGCTTTTGAAAATTTGAAGGAGCTGCTCAATTTGGTAGGAATAAAAAAAGTAGAGCTGTTCGATAAAAATAATAATTATGCAGCTTTGGGAAAAAGTAATTCTGATAGCAGATATAAGAATATAACAGCTTGCTGGCTGATAAATAATGAAAGACTCACTGTGCCGAATGTGTTTGTTTTCGAAAAAGATGGGGAATGGAAAATAAATCAGTTCCTTTTAGGCAGAGCAAGTTATTCGAAAGAAAATATTTTACATGCAGAAAAAAATGCTCAAAAGGTTATCCAAGCTTTAAAGAATGGTGATTATGAAGCGTACCAGAAGAGTTTTTTAGGTAATAATGCGAAAAAAAGATTATCAGCACGCAATTGTCGAGAGTTGCAGCAGTTGCTGGAGAAAAATAAATATAAGGTCACCTTGACCTATCAATGTTATCCTTTTTTTGAGATTACAGCATTTTTTCACGATCCCAAAACCCAGAAGCAGGCAGGAATAATATATTTGTATTGTGATAATCAAGGAAATATTGTCGATATTGACAATAAGCTTGGAGCGCATGATTACAAGCAGCAGAGATTGGCGATAGTAGATAATATTTTGCGCACTAAATATATTACTGGCGATAATGACGCTTACGAAAATAATTTAGCAAAATTTGCTTTTGCTGATGCCAAAATCGACTTTACACCGCGAGACTATGAAGCAGCAAAAGAGGTTTTTATAGGCGTACACTTTAATACGAATAAAGCACCGCTGATTAAGCTTGTAGATATGGGTATCAATATGACTAGGGCTGAGGCTGCTTTGTATCAGGCTAGCTTTGCTGATAGCAGTACGCAGGATTTTCTCTTTGTTTTTGATGACAGCCTGTTGCAGCCTAAATGTGTTTATTGGGAAGCTTATACCGTAAATGAGGAAAATGATATAGGCTCTAAGCTATGGAAGGAGTCTGAAGAAAAGTACAAAAATAATCCGGACAGATATGCGTGGAGGCATAAAGTTTTGGATTGGTAATGCTGTGATAGTGGAAGCGGCAAAGAAACCGACAATTTAAATGTAAAAAGCAAACCACCTTATATGCTGTGATTGTGTAGTATATAAGGTGGTTTTTGGCTATAAATATTTATTTGTTTTTATACCAAACCCAGCCATTTCCAATAGGTGCTGCCGAGCAGCATGATGAGCGCGAAACCGATGAGCGTCAGCGGGATGCCGCTGCGCACGAAGTCACGCACCTCAAAGGTGTTCGTGCCGTAGGCAATCATGTTTTGCGGCGCGTTGACAGGCAGGATGAAGCCGAAGCTGACAACGTATTGCAGAATCATGGTCATGCCGATGACATTGACACCAGGAGTTTTGAGCTGCTGCAGGACGGAGATGATAATCGGAATAATAGCAGAGGCAAGACCGGCGGCGCTGGCAAAGCCCATATGCACGATAATCAAAAACAGTGCCATGATTGCCAGAACCGTGAGCGTGGTGGAGTCTGCGAGGTCGAATGTGGAGACGATTACATTAGCCAGCCAGGTGGCAGCCTTCGTAGACAGCAGCGCACTGCCGAGGGAAATGCCGACGCCGAAGAGGACAACAGTACCCCAGTTAATTTTGTTGACAACCTCGTTCCACTGCATAACGCCGATTTTTGGCAGCATAAGCAGGGTGATAGCGACCATCGTTGTGGTGGAGGTGTCAATTACGTGCAGCTTTTTCTCTGTCGTCCATAAAATAAGCAGGCAGATAGAGATGACGAGCAGCTTGATTTCGTTAGTCGTTATTTTGCCCATATCGGCTAAAAGCTTTTTGACGGTTTCCTTGCCGCCGGGGATTTCCTTGATTTCCGGCGGCATGAGGAACATCATGACATGGTAAAGTGCAAAGCTCATCAGTATAGCAAAGGGCGCTGCGGCGATGAACCAGTCCATCCAGGAAATATCGACGCCAAGCTGGGTGCGGATGAAGTTTACGGCAACCATGTTCTGCGCAGCCGCCGTTTTGATGCCGACGTTCCAAACGCTGTCGACCTGTGCGACGGTAATCATAAGCATGCCGGCGAAGCGGCTTTTAAGCGGTACGCCGAAGGCGCTGATCATGCCGAGAACGATGGGCACGAGGCAGGCCACACGTGCTGTTGTGCTTGGGACGAAGAAGCTGAGGATAAAACCGCAGCAGATAACGCCAATGACAACGTGATTAGATTTTGTACCGAGCTTTGATAAGACAGTGAGCGCAATACGCTTGTCCAGGCCTGTCTTGGTCATGGCGGCAGCTAAAAACAAGGCTGCGCCTACAAGGCAGAAGGCAGTGCTGGAAAAGCCCTTGAGGCCCATGGCAAGACCGGCGGCAGTGCCGAAGATTTTTCCAGTTGCCGGGTTAGGCGCAAAGCCAATCAATAGAGCCATGAGCGCAATGATGACGCCGGCGCTGACCGGATAGGAGATGGCCGTTGTTGCCCA
>OIZX01000537.1_pt1 | contig 25465 bp, 17 predicted proteins | sample 1588621 | NCBI WGS metagenome assembly OIZX01 (sample SAMN03283276) | human gut metagenome | biome: human-associated habitat; material: feces | host: Homo sapiens | place: Peru | collected 2012 | reverse complement strand
ATCTTCTTGCCCTTCGGACAAGAAGCATCCCTCGCTCTAAAGAGCTCGGTCAATTCTTATTTTTCTGCTATCTGCACTGGCCTTTGAAAAATCTGTCACATTTCCGAGAGTTCACAGTAATGTGCATAAATCCCGCCTTTTTTCAGCAGTTCTTCATGTGTTCCGCTCTCTGCGATCCCATTATCGGCAACAACAAGAATCTGATCTGCCCCGCGGATCGTAGAAAGGCGGTGTGCGATCGTGATTGTGGTGCGGTTCTTTGCCAGTTCTTCGAGACTTTTCTGAATCCATCGTTCACTCTCATTATCCAGTGCACTCGTTGCCTCATCTAAAATAAGGATCGGCGGATTTTTCAGGAAAACTCTGGCGATGGAAATTCTCTGTTTCTGCCCTCCTGAGAGGCGTGTTCCGCGTTCACCGACGTAGCTGTCGTATCCATCCGGCAGTGACATGATAAAATCGTGAATATTTGCTTTTTTCGCTGCATCGACGATCTCTTCCATGGAGGCCTCTGGTTTTCCGTAAGCGATATTATCCCGGATCGTTCCGCAGAACAGATAGACATCCTGCTGCACCAGTCCGATCTGATTTCGCAGACTTTCAAGTGTCAGTCCTCTGACATCTTTTCCGTCAATCGTGATTTTTCCTTCCGTCACATCGTAAAAACGTGGAAGCAACGAACAGATCGTGGTCTTACCGCTTCCGGACGGTCCGACCAGTGCGATCGATCTGCCTGCCGGAATCCGAAAGCTGACATGAGACAGTACCGGTGTCTCATCATCCTGATAATGAAAGGAAACATTTTCATAAGATACATCACCACATACATTGGTCAGTGGTTTTGCATCTTCGGCATCCTGAATATCCGGTTCTGTCTCGATCACATCGAGAAATCTGCGAAATCCGGACAGGCCTTTCTGCATCATTTCTGTCAGCTCAACCAGGATCTGGATTGGGCTGATGAAGATTCCGATGTACAGAGCATACATGGCAAGATCTGCTGCTTCCATTTTTCCGTGTGCGATCAGCCATCCGCCAAAGACCAGGGTCACCAGATACATCAGTCCCTGGAAAAACAGATTGCTGCTCATAAAACTTCCCATACAACGATAGTTCGCATCTTTGGATACCAGAAATCCTTCGTTGCTCTTCTGAAATTTCTTCCGCTCAATCTCCTCATTTGCAAAAGACTGTACGACACGGATCCCGGAAAGGGTATCCTGAAGCCTCGCATTGATATCTCCGATCTTGCGTCGGTTATCCATGAACGTTGCCTGCATACGGCGATTCTGACGCAGGGAAAAGATCAGCATCAGCACAACCAGAAACAGAAGCGGCACTGCCAGTCTCCAGTTGATAAAAAATAAGAAGATAAAGGCTCCGACAATCTTAATCAGTGAAATGAACAGATTTTCCGGTCCGTGATGTGCAAGCTCAGAAATGTCAAACAGATCTGATACGAGTTTGCTCATCATCTGACCGGAATTATGCTGATTATAATAAGAGAACGACAGTTTTTCATAATGCTCAAACAATTCCTGGCGCATATCCCGCTCCATCCTTGCTCCCATCATATGCCCCTGACACGTCACATAATACTTGCACAACGCCTGTATTGCATACATAAGCAGCAATCCTGCCCCGATAGGAAGCAGTGCCTGTAAGATCACAGCTGCATCTTTTAAAAACAGTGTTTTTGTCAGACTGCGAAGGATCTGTGGAAATGCCAGATCCACAAAACTGATAATCGCTGCACACAGCAAATCCAGAAAAAACACACCTTTGTAAGGTGCATAATATTTCACAAACTTTTTCAGTGTCTCCACTTTTCTTACCTTCTTTCGTTATTATAATTGAACCAAATCAAGGAAGTCCCCTGCTTCAATTGCGAATATCCGCTTGACACGTAAGACTTGGCACGCGATTCTGTTCAGCTTTGCTGACATTTACCCAACAAAATCGCCGCATGCCTATTGTAGCATGCGACGATTCTCGTTACAACTTGAACTTCTGTTATTCAAGAGATTCTTTTATTTACTTTACTTTCGCTACTTTATTATAAGTTGCCTTTTTGCTGATTTTTGCTTTCTGAAGGTTCTTTTTCAGTGCTCTCAGCGTTTTGGATTTCATCTTCTTAGGAACTGTAACTTTCATCTTAGAAGAAGTACCCTTGAATGCATTCCTGCCAACTTTCACGATCTTTGTTCCCTTGAAAGTTACGCTTGACAGCTTGCTCGCTTTATTGAATGCATTGGAGCCGATGCTCTTGACGTTGTTTCCAATCACGATGCTCTTCAGTTTCTTGTTGTTCTTGAAAGCATTCTTACCGATCGTGGTTACTTTGAAGCTGTAATTTCCAACTTTTACTGTATCCTGGATCGTAACTTTTGTTTTCTTCGTTGCTTTCAGTTTCACTGCAGAAACCGTTCCGTTTACTGCATCAGCTTTCGTTACTTTGTAAGTAACGCCTTTTACTGTAATGGTTGTTCCAACTGCCGGAACCTGTGGTGCCGGATTATTGTTTCCGTTGTTGTTATTGTTATCATCTTTCTTGACAAGAGCTGCTTTTGCATCGCTGACTGCTTTCAGTGCTGCATTTACTTCTGCCTCAGTAGCATCCTTATTCCCCAGAACTTTCTTAGCTTCTGCCAGTGCTGCTTTCAGTTTGCCTGCACTCTCAGCTGTGTAATCTGCTTCTTTGAATGATTCTGCTTCTTTGACTGCCTTGTTCAGCTCTTCGACTTTTTCTGCCGGTGCAGGGGTCGGAGTCGGTATCGGATCAATATCTTTTGATTTTACCGTGATGGTAACTTTGCCTGTTACACCGCTTCCGTCTTTTGCAGTTGCAATGATATCTGCACTTCCAACACCAATTGCTTTGATCAGACCACTTTCGTTTACTGTTACTGCACTTTCATTTGAGCTTGTCCATGTAACTTCTTTGTTGTCTGCATTTTCCGGTAATACAGCTGCAGCTGCCTGCATCGTATCACCGACGGTCAGCTCTGTCTTATCAGCTGTTACGCTGATGCTTGCTACTTTGATCGGCTTCGGATCTGGAGTTTCACTCTGGAACGTGAATTTTGCATCTGCCCACAGTGCGTGGTCGTTGTAATCTGCATCGCCTTCTTCTACGATCAGACGCAGATCTTTTACTTTGGATACATCGATATCTACGAGGTAGGACTGTCCGTTGGAGATCACATGGTCTTTGCGGTACAGCTCTTTGCCATCACCTTTGATCACATAGTTTACATCTGCTTTGTTTCCAAGTGTCTGGTCTGCACTGATACCGATGCGTGCGGTAAATCTGCTTACGCCCTTGCCTTCCAGGTTAACGCCCAGTTCTGCCGGTGCATGCATAGCCACACCTTTGTCAAAGCTCTGTTTTGTGCCTTCTACATAGACTGCAATCGGATTTCCGCATCCGCAGGCATCTCTTGTGTTTTCGAAGTATCCGCCCTGGTCAACGGTCCAGTCCATATCGGATACATACAGTTCATCCTGAACTTTGAAGTTGATCGTATAAGTCTTTTCTACACCAAACGGAGAAACGGCTTTGATGGTCGCTGTGCCAGGAACTGCTGTTGCCTGTGTAACAGTTACATTAACATCATTTGATTTTTTGATCACTTCTACCTGAGGAACCTTTCCTTCTTCGTAGCTTCCTCTCAGAAGTGTGTAAGTGTATTCGCTCTGTCCGTCACTGAAGTTGTCCAGTTCTTTGCCGTTTACTTTGATTCCGGTCAGCGGCATTCCGGATTTCACGTCTTCGTTGCTCTTTACCATCTTTTCTTCATCTGATGTCTGTTTTGTCAGAGGAAGGATGCTAAATGTCTGTGTATAAGTCTTTCCTGCGGAAATGATGTATTTGCTCAGAGGAGCCGGACCGCAGCTTGCATTTCCAAGTCCGCGCTGCATCAGGTCAACAGTCAGAATGGTATTTTCCTGTACCGGAACCTGATATGGATGACGGTAGGATGCCAGATCTTCTGCTTTATAATGCAGGGCTCCGGATTCCATTTCGCTGTCAGAAGATACCAGGATACCTGTTCCGTCTTCTGCTGTCAGTGCTGTCCATCTTACACCTGTGTGGTTTCCGTTTTCCTGAGGTTTTACATATTTTTTTTCAAACTGTTCGGTTACGGTGCTGTTGTATATACCAAGTTTTGCACCGGTGTTACGGTCAACATAGTTTGCCTGCGGACCATTTCCGTAGTATGTCAGCTTCTCGTAATCTTTTGCAACTGTCATCTTCATACCGATTCTTGCAATATTTCCTGCAGAAGCACTCGGTGTAACCGTATTGGTTACTACGATCTCACCATTGCCATAGATCATGTAATCAATGCTGTTCGGTGTATTTACTTCAGGAATGCTTCCTGATACATGAATGTTGACTACTTTATCTTTTGCATCTACAGTGATGCCGTTCTCATCCAGCGTGAAGTTCTGTGCTGCATTCTTCATCGCTGTGGAGAAGGATGGGTCGTTGCTGACCGGTGCACGGTAGTAGTTCGGAACCGGTCCGTTCTCCAGCAGGGTCTTGCCGTCTACTTTATAGCTGGTGATATAACCCTGTGCTTTGTCGATCACAACTTCAAATGCTTTGCCGTTTGTTTTGGATGTCTTTCCGGTAACAGTGATCGCATCATCGCTCTCTGCTACGTTTACTTTATCCATGTCAGATGCACTGATCGTTGGCTGTGCTTTTTCCGGAGCATAAGCAAGATCAAATTCTTCAAATGCAATCTCATCACCTTCATGTCCGTAATAATCGCCTGCCCACGCAGCATCTTCTTTCAGTGTTACGGAGAGTGTCAGTGTATAGTCAGAACCTGCTGTCGCACTTACTTTCGGGAAGTTTGCCAGTGTTACGGTAGCTTCTGCCTGCGGTGCGATGTTCTTCTGCTCCTCGCTAAGCTGACCGCTTCCGATCACTTTGTTATCTTCTTTTAATGTCCAGGAGACATTGTATTTGTTCAGGTTGGTGTTCAGGAACTCGTTTACAACACGGACTTTTCCTTTTGCTGCTTCACCGTCATCATAGAAGGAAACTTCCTGATGTACTTTCTTGACTTCATACAGTTCTGCGGAAGGTGTGCGGTCTGCATTTAAGATACCGTTTGCACAGAAATCATTATCATTTACCGTCTCGCCCCAGTCTCCGCCGTATGCGAAGTATGTGCTGTCTTTGTAGTTTGTTCCTTCTGATTTAATGGAAGCAGATCCAAAGTCAATAGAATAAGCTACGTTATCTTTTACTGCGTCCAGATTATCGTTTGTATTCTGGATCTGTTCTTCTGTCATAACACCTTTGATCACGGCTGCACGGTCGATCGCACCGTTGAAGGTTCTTCCGGACTGGTCTGCGGATGCTCCGATGGTGATGTCGATCGGATTGCTGGATGCATCACAGGTTGTCTTGTTGGTTCTTTGTCCTGTTGCAAGCTGTTTTCCATCGTAATACAGCTTGTACTCGGTACCGATATAAGTTGCCGTCAGACGATGCCAGTTTCCGTCTGTGAAATCAGATGGAATATCTGCGGATAAAGCACCACCGCTCCATCCGTCTACAAAGAACTCAAATTTACCATAGCGGTCAATCTGAAGGTTGTAGCCGTCGCTGTCTCCTCTGGAGATAAACGCCTGTGCGGATTTTGTAAAGTTCTCCGATGGTTTCACCCATACATCCAGTGTGATACCGGTTGTGCTGTTGGTTGCCAGTTTTGCACTGTCCGTCGCTGCATAAGTTCCCTGGATCGCTTTTGTATTGTTGCGTCCTTCGGTAACTTTTCCGTCAAATTTCGTTGCAACACCGGTGTTCGAATCTGTGATCGTGTAAGTTGTTGTATTTTCTACTTTTGTAGAAACAGACTGATCGATCCAGTCCCAGATAAATCCACCCTGTGCATTCGGGTAGTTACGGAAAATATCCCAGTACTCTTTGAAGTTACCAAGGGCATTACCCATTGCATGGGCATACTCAGACTGGATATACGGCAGCTTATTGCCGGTGTTTGTTACCTGACTCTTGACAGAATCCACACCCCAGTACTGGGAGGAATAGATATCTACCATGGATTTTGTGCGGTCACCCTTTGTATAGCGGTTGTCACGCTCGTATTTACGGATACGGGATGGATCACGCTGCAGGATCCACTGTGTGGAATTGTAGAAGCAGTAGTTTTCATCCATATTGTAAGCCTGGTAAGTAGCCTCATTACCAAGGGACCAGATCACTACGGATGGATGGTTTTTATCGCGCTCTACCATATTCTGGGTGCGGTCCATAACGGAAGTATTCCAGATCGGATATCCGGACGGGATGTTGCTGCTTGTCGCACCGATGTGGGACTCTGCATTCGTCTCATCACAGATATAAATACCCAGCTCATCTGCCAGTCCGTACATATATGGATTGTTCGGATAATGGCTGGTACGGATCGCATTGACATTGAACTGTTTCATCATCTTCAGATCCGTCGTAATATCTTCTTTGGAGATTGCACGTCCGTCCTGGTCATCTGTTTCATGACGGTTTGTACCACGGAACATGATCTTTTCACCGTTGATCTGTACCTGTTCCTGACCTGCTTCGTTGATATCTGCTTTGCTGATCTCGCGGAATCCGACTCTCTGAACAGTCGTCTCAATGACATTGCCGTTTTCATCTTTTAACTGAACAAGAAGCATATACAGATTCGGAGTATCTGCAAACCACTTGTCCGGATTGGTTACTTGTTTGCTTCCGCTAAAGGTTGCTCCCTTATCGTCTGCTTTCTCTGCCACACTTTCCTTTGCTGCCGGAACAGTTGCTTCGATCACCATCGGCTCAGACCACACTTTTGTCTTGCCGTCGATCTTATAAAGATCAGCAGATACGGTATATTTCTTGCCTGCTGCTGTATCATCACCGAGGTTACGGATATTTGCATCCAGCGTCAGCGTTGCATCTTTATAGTTATCATCCAGATCTGTCTTTACAAACAGGTCACGCATCTCTACTTTTGCTTTCGAGTAAAGATTTACATCACGGAAAATACCGCTCATACGGATAAAGTCCTGGTTCTCCAGATAACTTCCGGTAGACCAGCGATAAACTTCCACTGCGATGGTATTTTCGCCTTTTTTCAAATAACTTGTGATATTGAACTCGTCGGTCGTGTAGCTGTCTTCGCCGTATCCGACTCTCTGTCCGTTTACATATAAATAGAATGCGGACTCTACACCTTCAAAGGATACGAAAACATCTCTTCCATCCCAGTCTGAAGGAACGGTAAAGGTTCTCTTGTACTGGCCGACACTGTTGTTTACGGTCGGTGCTGTAACGTTTGCTCCAAGGCTGACATTTTCATAGTTCTGCCACGGATATCTCTGGTTTACATAGATCGGCTTTTCGTATTTGAAATTGCCGTCTGCATCCTTGATCGTCTGGATGGAGCTTGGAACTTTGATGTCATCCCAGCCTGAGGTATCCCAGTTCTCCACATAATTTTTTGCATCTGCACCTTTTGCCTGTTTTTCGCGGTCTGCCGGTTTCTGGGCAAACTTGAATTTCCAGGTACCATTCAGAGACTGTTTGTAAGCGGACTCGGATGCATCCTTATCCAGAACGGATTTCTCATTGGTCAAAGCTTTCTCTGCTGACTCATATGGTGTAAAATACGCATGTGCCGGCTCCCGGTTCTCCTCCACTTTATCAATCTGGTCATACCACTCTTCGCCTGCAAAGCTGCTGTCAGCAGCATTTACCGGAAGTGTGAAACTTCCAAGGCCGGTCACAAGCTCTCCGCCGATCATAGCACCGGCTAACACAACAGACAGAATTTTCTTTCTCAAATGCATGTACATTCCTCCTTTTATGCATTTTTTCTTTTGCAGCCGTTCCGTTTCCCTTTCAGCTGCAATTTTTTCTTTTTCTTCCTCTCTTTTCGCAGACTTTTTGTCATTTTGAAAATCTCTGCGAAAAATGAAGTCCCGCTGTGCGGGACTTCCAGCACCCTCTCGGGATACATGTTAAATTTATTATAGTACATTTTTATGTTTTTGTCTATATTGTTACTATTTATTTTTATCAAGCGTTCGTTTTTTAGTAATTTTCTACATATTCTCTGTCCGTTTATTGTCTATTTCGCCAGTTTCGTTGATTCCATCGGAAACATCCACGCTTCCAGGAGCCTGTTTTATCAGCTCTGGAAACTTACGGCACTATGCAAAATGAACGAATTCCCAAGAAGGCACTTTTACGTGCCCTTCTGGGAATTCGTTCATTTGCACATACACTTTTTTCTGTATACAGTTTGTCTATTCGTTTCACAGGAAAGCCGCCTTCATTTTCTCTGCCACTTCCTGCAGTTTCTGTGCTCTTTGTCCGAATATCCGGACAGCGAGATCATTCTGCACCAGTTTTGTCACGCCGCCATCGCACTCCGGTTCCTGTTCCAGGATCTCCCAGATATTCTGCTGCAGTTCTTCGCTGCCGCCGGTCAGAAAGATATTTGCCATATGCGTGTAACCTTCGTACATACCGATGCCTTCCATATCCATCTTTTCCGGCTCATAGCGGGTGTTGTCCCGGTAGATCAGGCTGCCGCTTCGCCAGACGGAAACTTTCGATGCATACTTCCGGTAGCGAAAGCGTTCCCCGGATGCTTTTCGACCGCAGGAAATGATTTCCATCAGAAAGAATCTTGAACTTTCGTCTTCGAGATGGATTTTCATATCACTTTCAAATGCAGACTGTGCATATGGGATCACCGGCTGCGGATAATAACAGAAGACTGCATTTTTTTTCACTTCTGCCGTCACACTCCGGCGTGCCAGTCCTTCTTTCATCTTATGCACTTTATCAAAAGACTGAGAAAGAAATTCCAGATTGCTTCCTTCGGAAATCTGAAAGGTGAACTCCTGAACATCGCCTTCCATGATTCCGGCCGAAGCACACAGCGGCATAATGGAAATTCCGCCATCTTCTTTTGGAAATGGTGTCATAACTTTATAAGGTGCAGTAAAGGAAAGATCTTCCACTATGGTTTTTCCATCCCGGCTTCCGGTGCGGATCGACAGTCTGGATATTTTTCCGAATTTGTTTTCTGTCAAATGTTCGTCCGCCTTTCTTTTTTATTTTTCAAGAATGCTTCTTATATTCTTGCTGTGAAGTAAAGCGGACATTCACAATCCGCTTCTCTGCGTTCAAGTCGAACATTATGCTTACAGATCTTCCAGCAATACACTTTTTTTGATCCATTCTACTACTTTATCCACATTTTCATCCCCGCGGATGTTGGTAAACTGGAATGGACGGTCACCACGCATTTTCTTTGAATCACGTTCCATGACTTCCAGACTTGCTCCGACATATGGTGCGAGGTCGATTTTGTTGATGACAAGCAGATCTGATCTTGTGATACCAGGGCCGCCTTTTCTCGGAATTTTATCTCCTTCTGCGACATCGATCACGAAAATCGTGGCATCTACCAGTTCCGGGCTGAAGGTTGCGGAAAGGTTATCTCCGCCGCTCTCGATAAAGAGCAGTTCAATATCCGGGAAACGCTCCATCATTTCATCAACTGCTTCAAGGTTCATCGAGGCATCTTCACGGATTGCCGTATGCGGGCATCCGCCGGTTTCCACACCGATGATCCGCTCGACCGGAAGAACACTGTTTTTTGCCAGAAACTGTGCGTCTTCCTTTGTATAAATATCATTGGTGATGACACCAATGCTGTAGTCTTTTGCCATTTTTCTTGATAATGCTTCGATAAGTGCTGTTTTTCCGGAACCTACCGGGCCGGCAACTCCAATTTTCACGTATGACATACTTTTTCCTCCTGCTATGACATATACAATCTGGAATACAGTTTTTCGTGCTGGATTCCACGAATATCAAATCCCGGTGCTGACAGGCACAGGTCATCTTCGCTGTAAGTTCGGATCTCTTCCAGAATTTCTGCAAATTCCGGATAACATCCGCTCAAAAGCTGCTGTCCTGCACTCTGACTGAGCGGGATGGTTTTGACACAGTTTGTTACCATTGCGGAAGTCTGTGCATATAAATAATGATACAACGTCTCTTCTTCCTCGATTCCAAGAGCCGCACAGAAAACTCCGTACACAATGCAGTGACTGACCGCTTTTCCCTTTCTTGCGTCCAGATACGCTTCAAAAATTTCTCTGTTTTTCATCGGCATCGTTTCTGCATGCAATTTTTCGATTGTTTTTGCAAAACGGGAACCCATTTTTCTGGACGCTTCCCGCTGTTCAAAAGGAATCCTGGATGCTCCGAGGATTTCTTCCAGCTCATCCAGTCCGTCTGCATCATTTTGATCTGCCAGTTCCCACGCAAGGCGAACTGCCAGCAGATCGGTATAAGCAAGTGCGAAACGCAGTTTTTTATGAATATATTCTGCCGCTGTTTTCTCATCGCAGACGCTTCCCTGCTGGATGTAAGTTTCCAGTCCCTGCGAGTGAGAATAGCCTCCGATCGGGAAAAGTGCGTCATTTACCTGCAATAAGAAGAAACGGCGAATCTCCTGTTCTCTGTCCATATCCGTTCCTCTCTTTTTGTGATGCCGGAGCACATTCTGCCCCGACACCGTAATATCTTTTATATTCTCAGTGATGATGGTTGTGGATCGCTGCGGAAATCCGTCGGTCAAAATCAAGTTTCCGCACGGTTTTTTCTGCTTTTACACCGTGCAGTTTTTCCAGCATCGCCATCATCGGCTCATTGTAAATGGTGATAAAGGTATTTTCTTTATCGCCCCAGAAAAGCGGTGCATGGCGGTTGCCGATCTCGTAGCAGACCTTTGCAACATATTTTTCGTGTCCCGGTGCAAGCGATACTTCGATCACTTCGCACGGCGGTGTGTTGACCACGATCACCACACCGTCTGCATCATAGATCACATCATCCTGAAACAGTCCTCTTGTCAGAATGGAATCATCCATACGGATGCCCACTTCACGACCCTGACCGGTCACTTTTCGATGGATCTTTTTAAATGCTTCATGCCATTCAATATCCACATATTCTACTGTTTTTCCTGCGATATCCACATCTTTTAATTTTCCGATTACTTTTTCACAAACCATTCTACCATACTCCTAAGATCAGCATGATTCCCGGAATCCATGCGGTGACCACGCCTTCAAACACCTGAAGCAGCGGTACAAATTTTCCGAGCTTTTTGCCCATGATATCTTCTACAAATGCAGTTCCCCAGAGGATTGCCCACAGATACCAGATACCTGCCCAGCGGATATCTGCGGTAATTCCAAGTGCTGCACTTCCGGTAATTCCCTCGATGGTTCCAAAGATCAGTGCATTGACTGCAACAAAGGTGGAAAACCATGCAAACGGAATCGGGCTGAGCTTGTAAATCTTGCTGAATGCGACAAACAGATAGGTAAATCCAAACAGAAGTCCGGTTCCTGCCGCATAATAGTTGCCCTGTACCAGGCTCACGAAATTGATAAAGACCGACAGGCCTCCGGTCAGCAAATTCATCACTGCCGCCGATTTGCCATCGACTTTGTACAGCGTACACATGCCGTTGTTGATCAGTACAATTCCCACAAATAAAAGGCAAACTCCTAACATTTTGTTCCTCCTAACTCTTTATTTAAATTGATGTCCTCAAAATTGCTCCGTTATAATATAACTCTCGCAATTTTGCAATCATTCAAAATCCGCTCATTTTTCTGCGAAAAATGGCTGCTTTTTCATGATTTGGCGGGATTCATAGACATAAAAATGTATGCAAGCATCCATTTTATGTCCATTTCTCCCTTGGACATCAAAATAAGTTATACAGCTGTGTAAGCGGCAGTTTCTGTGCCGGTTTGGATGTGATGGATTCTCCGTCGACCGTCACTTCATAGGTTTCCGGATCTACGGTGATCTTCGGTGTGCGGTTATTGAATACCATGTCTTTCTTGGCGATCGTGCGGCATCCTTTTACCGGAACAACGGTTTTTTCCAGTCCGTATGCATCTTTGATATCTGCATCGTAAGCTGCTTTAGAAACAAAAGTCAGGCATGCTTCATTTTTTGCCTTTCCATGTGCTGCGAACATCGGCTGATAGAGAACTGGCTGTGTGGTCGGGATGGATGCATTTGCATCACCCATCTTGGATGCAATGATCATGCCGCCTTTGATGATCATATCCGGTTTTGCACCGAAGAATGCCGGTTTCCACAGTACCAGGTCTGCGAACTTGCCTTTTTCCACAGACCCTACATAATCTGCAATACCATGTGTCAGTGCCGGATTGATCGTATATTTTGCGATATAACGTTTTACACGGAAGTTGTCGTTTCCTTTGCCTTCGTCTTCCGGAAGTGCTCCGCGTTCGTCTTTCATTTTGCTTGCTGTCTGCCAGGTACGTGTGATAACTTCGCCGACACGTCCCATTGCCTGAGAGTCCGAACTCATCATACTGAAGATACCCATGTCATGCAGAACATCTTCTGCTGCGATGGTTTCCGGACGGATTCTGGAATCTGCAAATGCGACATCTTCCGGGATTTTTTTGTCCAGATGATGGCATACCATCAGCATGTCCAGATGCTCATCCAGTGTATTGACCGTGTATGGCATGGTCGGATTTGTGGATGACGGAAGTACATTTCCTGCTGCCGCTGCACGAATGATGTCCGGTGCATGTCCTCCGCCTGCACCCTCGGTGTGGTAAGTATGGATCGTTCGACCTCCGATCGCTGCCAAGGTATCTTCGACACATCCGCCCTCATTCAGCGTATCGGTATGGATTGCTACCTGCACATCGTACTCATCTGCTACATTCAGACAGTGGTTGATAACAGCCGGTGTCGCACCCCAGTCTTCATGAATTTTCAGTCCCATTGCACCTGCTTTGACCTGCTCGATCAGCGGTGCTTCATCCGAACAGTTTCCTTTTCCGAGGAATCCCAAGTTCATCGGATATTCTTCTGCTGCTTTGAGCATCATTTTCAGGTTCCACGGTCCAGGTGTACAGGTCGTTGCATTGGTTCCGTCTGCCGGACCGGTACCGCCTCCAATCATCGTTGTCACACCGCTGTACAGTGCACAGTCGATCTGCTGCGGGCTGATAAAATGAATGTGGGTATCGATTCCGCCGGCAGTTACGATCATGCCTTCTCCTGCCAGTGCCTCTGTGGAAGCTCCAACCGTCATGCCCGGAGTTACGCCGTCCATAATATCCGGGTTTCCTGCTTTTCCGATTCCGACGATTTTGCCGTCTTTGATACCGATATCTGCTTTTATGATTCCGGTCACATCCACGATCAGTGCATTTGTGATGACCAGATCCAGATCTCCGTCTTTGCTGCAGGTTTTAACAGACTGTCCCATACCGTCACGGATGGTTTTTCCGCCTCCGAATTTAATTTCATCTCCATAGGTGGTAAAATCTTTTTCCACTTCAACGACAAGACTTGTATCTGCCAGTCTTACTTTATCGCCCACGGTCGGGCCGTACATCATTGCATATTTTTCACCGGAAATTTTTACGCTCATCTGCCATCCTCCTATACAAAACCTTTTAATGCTGCTTTTTCCATAGAAGCTTTTTTCGTGTCTTCTTCTGCTCTGGCTCTTGTCAGGTCATTTAATCCAAATACACGCTTTCTGCCGCCCATCTGTGTGAGCTGAACCTCTTTTTCTTCGCCCGGTTCAAAACGAACTGATGTTCCTGACGGAATGTCCAGATGATATCCATAAGCTGTCTCACGGTCAAACGAAAGGCATTTATTTACTTCGAAAAAATGATAATGAGATCCCACCTGCACCGGGCGGTCTCCTTTATTCGCAACAAGAATTTTCACTGTGTTTTTTCCTTCGTTGAGTGTGATCTCTCTGTCTGCCGGAATAATTTCACCGATTTTCATGGTTTGTTGTCCTCCTTCTTCAAGATTCGCCCGCAGATCATCTGCGGGGATGCCTCCTGTCTACTGGATCGGATTATGTACCGTTACCAGCTTGGTTCCATCCGGAAAAGTTGCCTCTACCTGTACTTCTTCCAGCATATCTGCAACACCATCCATAACATCTTTTTTGGTAAGGATCTTCGTTCCAAGCTGCATCAGTTCCACAACCGTTTTTCCGTCACGTGCCAGTTCCAGAAGTTCCGAACTGATATAAGCAAGCGACTCTACATAATTCAGCTTCACGCCGCGTTCTTTTCTCTCTTTAGCAAGATTTCCCGCCATGTGAAGCATCAGTTTTTCCTGTTCCTTCGGGGTAAGTCTCATAGTAATCCTCCTGTTCGTTTATTTAGTAAGAATAAAATCAACATCAACAGTTCAGCCATGCAAGCTCGATTTGGCGATTCCATCGCCTTTTTCGCTGCTATCGCAGCTAAAATCTCGCTTTTGGCAGAGTGCCATATCAAAATACATAAAAATATTCATTTGCAAACTTGTTTGCATTCATATTTTTTTGCATTTTGTCACGGCTGAACTGTTACAAAAAAAGACGCAGACAATGGCTCCCTTTTACAGGCTCCATTGTCTGCGTCTTTATCCCTATGGATTTGCTATGCATTATAGCCGATTTTATTTTTTCCGTCAAGCAGTTTTTTGAAAGATTTTTGCATTATTCGAATGTTTTTGCTGTTATTTTTCCTGGTTTCCTTCGTTTTCTGCATTATTTTGAACGTTTTGATAAACTTTTGCTTTATCAACACGATGGTCATCCATCTTCAGGACAACTACTTTCACGCCGTCACTTACAAAACTGTCCCCCTCTTTCGGGATCTGCCCCAGCTCTTCCATGATCCAGCCGCTCAAGGTATTGACATCCACCGCTTTCTCGATATCCAGCAGTTCAAATACTTTATCAATATTTGCCGATCCGCTCATCAGATATTCCCGGTCTGAAATTTTTTCGATTTCTTTGATGACACGGTCATGCTCATCCCAGATATCACCGACCAGCTCTTCGATGATATCTTCAATCGTAACCAGACCTTCCGTTCCGCCAAATTCATCCAGAATGATCGCAATGTGAGTTTTACTGTCCTGAAGCTTTTTCAGCAGGACACCGATCTTCATCGTCGGTGTGATAAACAGCACCGGGCGGATGATATCTTTCAGAGGTCGGTCGGTATGATAAATGAAATTGTGGAAATCCTTCTGGTTGACAATGCCGACAATATGGTCGATATCTTCCTCGTAAACCGGAAGTCTTGAAAATCCGGTATCCAGAAACATTTTTGCGATTTCTTCTTTTGTCGCATCCAGCGGAATACTCTCAATGTCCACACGCGGCGTATAAATATCACTTGTCTCAAGATCCATAAAACCAATCGCACTGCGGATCAGTGTACTTTCATCGGCATCGATCCCGCCTTCCTGCTCTGCTTCTTCCACGATCGTCATCAGCTCCTCGTCCGTGATCCCACGGTCATCCGAAGGCTTGTTGAACAGTTTGACAAGCAGCTTTTTCCATTGAGCGAACATCCAGATAAATGGTTTTAAAAGCACCATCAAGGCACGGATAAACGGTGCGGAAAACATGGCAAATTTCTCCGGCGATTCTTTGGCAATGCTTTTCGGCGAGATTTCACCAAAGATCAGCACGACAACCGTGACGGAAGCTGTTGCAACGCTCGCCCCTGTCTGCTCACCCAGAAATTTGACACAGAGCAGTGTCGCCACAGATGAGAGCAGAATATTGACCAGGTTGTTGCCGATCAGGATCGCAGAGAGCAGCGTGTCGTAATTGTCTGCCAGCTGAAGTGCAAGTGCTGCGGATTTGTCACCCTTGTCTGCCATTGTTTTCATACGTGCATGGCTCATCGTGGAAAAGGCTGTCTCGGTCGCTGAAAAATATGCGGACAAAACAAGACAGACCAGAATAATAACCAATGAAGTCGAGTCACTGGACATGATAAATAAAAAACCTCCCTTTCAAAAAAGCATGGCCTGTTGTACCCTGACAACAGACCATGCCCTGTCTTTCTTTGTAATCTGTTTTCTATTGTTATTATATGAGATAGCAGCCACAGTGTCAATGGGAAGGTTTGCTGCTCACTGCCAAATCACCTGCTTAATCCTCGCCTCCTTCGTCATCATCAAACTCATCGTCTTCCATCTCATCCTCATCAGACTCATCGTCTTCATCATCTTCAAACGCATAGTCCTCGTCATCTTCCATCACATCATACTCGATCTCATCATGATCCTCGTCATCTGCGTCTGCCGTATCTTCACCGATATCAACGCGAGGTGCCTCCATTTCTGCAAGCTTTCTCTGCAAAATATCGAGAAGAGCATCCGTATTGCCCGTTCTTGCCTGCAGCAGTTCACGAAGCCGTCTCCTTCCATCCTCACACTTTTCAATAGCTTCTTTTGCCGGTACATCTTTGAAAAGAATATCGATGATTCCCGGTGCGTAAGTCTCATACATATTCGCAATACAGTAAATGCTGTTCTCGATCACTTTCTGTGATGGAATGATTCCGTCACAGTCAACATAGCTCTTATAGCGAATTTCTCCGTCATTATAATCCATTTCAAAACAGCCATTTTTCAGACCATAGTTTGCTTTGCAGATAAATTCAGCCATCTGTCCCATCATCTTTTCGTCTTCATGATCCGGACTCACCGGGGTAATGCCGTAGAAAGTGATGTGCTTCTCATGTACTCTGACCATATACTGAATCTGGGAAAGTCTGCTTTTGATCTTCAACCCGAAACGAAACATCCCCTTTTCTTTATCGAAAGAATACTTCCAGTCATCTTCATCCAAAAATGCTTTCACCCCATTTGCAAGCTCCATAGAATAGTTTTTCATCATAAAGTCCTCCTTTTTCTCTTTGAGTTTTGTTTTTTCTCGATGTAATAAGTATGACATGCTCAAAAGCACAAAAAGGAGGGGGGAGTCATCTCACATCTGATATAAATTTCACAACACTATAATATAACGGTTTGCCAGCCTCAACACAGTTCCCACCGGAACTTTATATTCCCACTCCGGCTCCAGTATTTGTTCCCGTTTCTCAGAAACAAGATATGTATGACCGGTCGAACCTAAGTCTCTTACCGTATACATTCCATCCCTGTCTTTCGCTTCCAACAGAAGATGCTGCCTACTCACGTTCCTGGAATCCAGACTCAGATCACATCTTTCCTGATTTTCCCGTCCGATTATGATATTTTGCTGTGACCATCTGTGCAGTTCCATCGTTTTACATTCCAGAACTGTAATTTGACCGCTTTTGCCAAAGGCACGGCTTTCCCGGTTACTTTCAACAACAAAAAGAAGATTTTCATTGAAATGCTTTTTCTCCAATTCCTTTGGCGGTGGACATTTCTGTGCCGATTCCAGCGGAATCGGATCAATACCGTCCGCTCCCTTTTTTGCATATGCATAACGCCATTCCCGGTCAACCCACACTGACTTGCTTGCGTGAACAGACCAGCACAGAAACAGAATATCTTTTTCGTCGATTTCTCTTTTGATCCTCTTTTCCCAGTCCTCACCGCTGTGCATACTCTCCACATCAAAAAACATTTCCAGATCCGGTCTTGCTTTTCGGATTCCCATCATAACAAAAGCTACCTGGCTGATATCCTTTCTGGAATAAGAGACAAAAGCAGAATGAATATCCCTTCTTTTCATTTCCGGCTTCTGTACTTTGTTGTCCTGACACTTCACCAGAAAGCTGATTTTTGATGCCGGCACATCGTTGATCGAAAGAACTCCTTTGAATAACACCGTTGATTTTTTCCAATCACTCTTTAAAGTCACCGGAAAATCAAAAATCAAATATTTCTGATTCCAGTACTGTACCTGCTGCTCCTCTTCAATATCAACACCATCTGCACTTATTGAAACCGTAATTTTTGCATGATCCTGAGCCTGCATAGGACTTCCATGTTTCTCTTGAACGGGATCACTTGACTGTGCGATCATGTCATCCACGATTTTCCGATACTGTTCTGCGTAAAGCGTGACCGTCACGATTGCATATTCCTCTGCCTGAATTTGCCTGGGAGCAATGGCGGAAACTTCAACATCACTGACCGCAACACTTTCAGAAGGAATCGTACTTTTGAAATCCTCTGCAAAACCAGGATCTTCTACCGGGGCATTGAGATCACATATATCTTCAAAAAGATTCCGCTCACAGAATGGCAAACCGCTGGTTTGGCTATACATATTTAGGATATACTCTACATCTTTTTCACATTCCCAATACACTTTTAACAGCCAATCTACCTTTTTAGAATACTGTTCCATTTGCCTTCTCATAGCTTCATCATCTATCCGTTTGTAAAATACCTGCGAAGCAAGACTTTGGGCTTCCGATTGCAGACTTCTTGCTTCACAGGAAAAATCACGCAATTCCTGTAAATAGCGGTACAGGAAATTCGGTTGACAATAGAGCTGTGATGTTCTGCTGAGAAAAATTTTTCCTTCCCTGACATCCTTCTCAGATATTTGATTCAAAAAACATATCTGACGTTGATATAAATCAATCTGTTCCTGAAGTTTCTGTTTTAATTGCTCCAACTGCTGAAATTCTTCAAATTCAAGCAAATCTGCTTCTAAAATTTCTGTATTCGAATCCGAAACCGGTTGTCCCGGAATTGTTATTCTTTGTGCACAGTAAAAAACCTTCAGAACTTCTTTGTAGGATTGTTGACAATTCTCGATTTTTTCCAGCATATTCAGGCACTGCCGTGCTGAATCATTTAATCCTTCCGATATAGCTTTTATCTGATACCCAATCTGTTTCTCTATAAAATCTGACAAAATTGCTCCCCCTCCAATCATACCTAAATCCACTATCCGTCATCTGTTTCCATTATTTTCCTGTTCGGCTTTACTGACAAAAAATGCCCTGAATCTCAGGAAAAATATTCTATACTTTGCAAATATAGTAACATTCATCTTCCTGAGGTTCAAGGCATTGTCCACGATCTGTTCTTTACTTTTTGTAAATTGCTTTTGTACTCATTCCTTTTGATTTAAAGAACTTTTTATATGTTTTGAATTGTTTTGCCGGTACTTTTACTTTGATCTTTTTGTATGTACCCTTAAAAGCTTTTGTGCCGATATTTTTCTTTGTCAGCATACTTGTTCTGATGGTGATGGTTCTGAGATTCTTACAATTATAGAAAGCCTGTTTTCCAATCCTTCTGACATTTCTGCCGATCACTGTTGTTCTCAGCAACTGATTGTTTTTAAAAGCATTTGCTGAAATACCGGTCACTGCATAAATTGTACCATTTATCGAAACAGTATCCGGAATTTTTACAGCTTTGCTCTGAACAATCTGTCTTACAAACTCAACACTGCGTCCATCTGCAAGCACCTTATAAACACCGTTTGACGCTTTATCACCTATCATTTCGCCCGGCGTTACTGTTTGTTTTGGCTGTTCCAACTTTGCTAAAACTTTTCCTTCTTCCAGCAACGTGCCACAGTCCTGACAATAAATATCTCCTGTGTAACCTTCCTGGGTATAAGTCGCTTCCTTTGCAAACTTCGTGATTTTTATTCCGTGACCGGTAGACGGAATCTCCTCAATCTTTGTAGATTCACATATACTGCAAGTGTAAGTTCTGATTCCCTTTTCCGCACAGGTCGTTGCTTTTGTTACGACTCCCTCATCCCAGATATGACCTGTCTTCGGGATCACTGTTCCTGATGAAAGTTTCGTTCCGCAATCTTTACAATAAGTATCCCCGGTGTAACCTTCTTCCAAACAGGTTGCAGATTTCGCACCGCGAAGTTCTGTATTTAAATGTTCACCTGTCGCCGGGATTTCTTCGGTTCTTGTTGTATTGCAGTTTATACAGGTGTAGGTTTTTATTCCAGATTCTGTATCCGTTGCTGGTTTTGTTATTCTTCCAGAATCCCAGATGTGGTCTGTTTTGGCGATTGTTTCGCCTGAAGAAAGTTTTTCTCCGCAGTCTTTACAATAGGTGTCTCCCGTGTAACCTTCCTGGGCACACGTTGCTTCTTTGACATTTCGAAGTTCCGTGTTCTGATGATTTCCTGTTGCTGGGATTTCTTCTGTTTTTGTTGTGTTACAGCTTGTACAAGTGTAGGTTTTGGTTCCTGACTCCTTGCATGTTGCCGCTTTCGTTATCTTTCCTGCATCCCAGGTATGATCTGTTTTAGCAATTGTTTTTCCTGAAGAAAGTTTCGTTCCGCAGTCTTTGCAGTAGGTGTCTCCTGTGTAGCCTTCTTCTGTGCAGGAAGGTTTATTACTATTTTTGACTTCAACATTCATATGCTCACATTTTTTCGTCCAATGAGCATATAATGTTTGATCATTCGTTAACATAATAATATCATCTTCCTCAACTTTTTCTCCATCTTCTTTTTCTGTATACCAACCATCAAAAATATATCCAGAACGGCTTGGATTTGGAAGCACTCCATAGTGTTCCATATTTATAACATTTCGTGGTTCGCATTCGTTTCCACCACAGCTATCAAAATAAATTGTTGGTTGAGTAATAGTAACTGTTTTTGTTCCTAAAAAAGTAACATCCTTTCCTCCACCAATATTCATTGCTGATGCTTCTATCGTATATGTTCCACTCAATGAAGTAATAAACTTTTCTGAGAAACCATGGTTATTTCCTACCGAATATGCATTATTTACATCTGGTCTTTCCAAATTAGCTAATGTGATACCAATTAACGTAGCTTTTCCAGCAGAGTCCTTTGCATAACAATGAATATAAACACTTTCATTTTTATTACTTCGATCAAATGCCCACCCCCTTATAGAAATACAGCCAACCCCACCTGTAGCTGTTTCAAAATTTCCTTCTGCATTATATGTATCAAAATCATTTAATGCTATAGCCTGTGTGCTTCCATCATTTCCATAAATATATATATGACAAAAATAATGTTGACTTACAAAACTACTATATTCAATATCTTTAAAATAATCTCCAGCACCATTATAATTTGCATCGTACCACTTTAGATCTCTCTGATCAGACGTTGACCATACTGCAAATCTTACACTTTTTATTGACGTTGGATTTGATATGGCAACTACCGGTCTAAACGTTGTGTCTGTCGCATTTCCCCAATATACACCCCTTATACTGGGTTTAGAGTAATCATAATTATCTAATCTTTCCATTTCAACCGATTGCACGCTTCCATTATATCCATATACATACACATGACATATATATAACTTATTTGCAAAGTCAACAAAATCAATATCTTTGAAATATCCACCTATTCCATTATAATTCGCATCATACCACTTTAAATCACTCTGATCCCCTGTCGTCCATACTGCAAACCTTACCTTTTCAACTGTTTCTGGATTATTAATTATAACTACTGGTCTAAATGTTATATCAGTCATATTTCCCCAGTATGTGCCCACTATTGTAGGATTATTCATTGTTGTTGTCGACTTAAAATTAGGTCTTATCACTCCCCAAAATTTATTATAATTATGCGTTACTCTTTTACATGCACTTCCTCTAGGCCAATTTTGATCCATGGATACAAATGAATGTACATCCGCCGATAAAATAATTGCAACATGTCCATACGCACTTAACTCAGTCCCCCAAACTGCAATATCTCCCGGCTCCGGTACAAAATCTGCCGTATTTTTTATTCTTATCCATCCATCTGGTAACGCATTGCTTACATAATCACATCCATTACCTTTAACATATTTTGATTGTCCTAAATATTTATAATAGTATGCAATTAAATCTACACATTGTGCACCATACGCTCCATCATAATCAAGAAATTTTCCTTCTTGTGCATAAACCCATTTTAATGCATCATCTCTTGTACCGGCATCTGCTGCCAGTACATGATGAGAAGCCATTAAAGTCATTACTAGAATCATTAAAGCCAATATTGTTACTTTCAACTTCCTTTTTTGTACCATTTTCCTTCTCCTCCGTTTCATAATTCAGACGTTAAGAAACATATATGATACAATCAAATGTAGGAGAAAAAGCACAAGAAAAGCATGAAAAACAGTATTTTTACTGTAATTTCATGCCACTACTCAGATGTACCGAAACGTCTACCTTTCGACACAGTTTTATCTACTATTTTCTTATATCTCCTGTAAAATGTCGTATGACTGACTCCCAACACTTCTGCTGCCTGCCGTGTAGATAATTCTCCCTGTTCACACCTCCTGCAAATTTCTTCAAATTCTTCCGGCATTTCTTTTTCCGGTCTGCCAAATTTTTTACCCCTACGTTTCGCTACTTCGATCCCTTCCATCTGTCTTTGAGAAATAAATTCTCTTTCTGTCTGGGCAACATAGGCAAAGATTTGCAATACCAAATCTGAAATCAGTGTTCCGGTCAAGTTACCCGACTTTTTTCTTGTATCAAGCAATTCCATATCCAACACCAAAATATCTGCTTTGATTTCTTTTGTTATGTACTGCCACTGGATCAGAATATCATTATAATTTCTCCCCAGGCGATCAATGCTTTTGACAATCATCAAATCTCCGGCTTTTAGCTTTTTCAGCAATTTCTGATACGCCGGACGCTCAAAATCTTTCCCCGACTGATAATCACAATAAATATTTTTCTTTGGAATATGATAAGGCTCCAAAGCAAAGATTTGCCGCTCTACATTCTGCTCCTTTGTAGATACTCGAATATATGCATATTGTTCCATTGCTTTCCTCCTGTATTATCTTTTTTCATAATACAATATACGTAAAACAGCAATAAATAAACTTGCCACACTGGCAGGATTAAAACAATCCACCATTGACAATATTCTTCGTGGCACCAGCAAAAATCCTAAGGTACACACCCTCCATAAAATTGCAAATGTATTTGGAATGACATTGAGTGAATTTCTTGATTTTCCAGAGCTGAATGATTATTCTATTGAAGATGAGTAAGACTATAAACAATTATAAACTACATAAAATAGGGAGACTGATGTCTCCCTGTGATATACTATTTAATGAGTGCTATTTAGTTATTATTATTTAATTAATGTTATTTAGTTATTATTATTTTAATTATTATTTTCTCTCAATTTTTACTATATTATATATTTGTTATTCATCTTTGTCAATTGAATTTTGAATTAAATTTTCATCTGGTTGCACATCTACTTCATCCATTATTCTTGCCCATTCTTCATCTGGTTTTACAATTAGTCTAGAGTTCATATATGCCCATTCTACAGGTAACACAGTAACACCTTCATAATATTCATTGGCATCACTTTTTATTTTATTCATGACTAATGCTAATTTAACTGGTGCACCTGGGAAATATAATGGAGCTAAAAGCTGAATTTTATTTTCACCAGTGTCTGTATTATGATAGTAAAATGGGAGTGCTAATTTGAAATTTCTTTTCAGTTTTTTCTCTAAAGTTCCCTTTGCAGCATCAAGCAATACATTGATAAGTCGTTTGTCTGTATAGCCCGCTTCGATAAATCTTTCAATATTATCATCTATTATATGTTCTTTTTTCAAGGTTAATTCTAAAGAGCTATCATATATTAAATCCTTGACATTATCAAAGTAACTTGCCAACTGAGGAATTTGGGAGAAATGCATTGTAAACTGTTTATCCGTTTCTTTAAAAAAACCTACCAAATACCAAGGCAGTCCATCTTTTTTACTACTTTTTTTAAACAAGGCAATAATTTCTTGATCATATATTGTTAATAATCCGGTATTCATGCAACGATATTCTTTGTCCTCTGATGTTATAATTTTGTTTTCTTCACTAAGCCTATTATAAGTAAAAAAGAAATAATTTCGCAAAATGCGGTATGGATCTGTTTCTCGTATTTTTTTATATGTCCATATTTCGGGTTGTGCCATTTTTGCTAATAATTCAAATTTTTTATTTTGCATTTCCCTTGTTCCTAAAAAAACTTCATTTTTTATATTCCCCATATTTTACTTTCCTTTCATTTATAGTAATATATATAATATTATATCATTCAATCATCCATAAGCCTCTGGAAGTTAAATTCCCTTTTCACGTAAAACTAAAAAATGCCCTGAACACCAGAAAAGTACTGTCTTAAAATAAAATGTACTCCTATTACCTTCCCTTGGTTCAAGACATCTTCGATACAATTTATTTTGTGATTACCATAACAGTAGGCGGTTAATTTTTCTGCAGAGGCATACAAAGTACTAATGGCACTCGTTTTGCAACAACCGAAGTAAAATGAAGAATTGTATCCCTCTGATTATATAAGAATCTATCGAAAAATATTAAACCATGAGTATTATGGACTTCATCACAGCCGTGAGCTTCGGCTTAATCTGCTTTCGTATCGGATATACATTCGGCAAAGATAATAATAAATCACAAAATAACCGCTCTACTGTTAGGTTCTCATTGAGTGGAAAACACACTCTCTTTTCACTTTCTCAGTTAGAGGTCGAGATATACCTGTTGTTAAGTCTTAATGACTTATATATAGTATATACTAATTTGACATAATTTGCAACTACATTTTATATAATTTAAGTTTTTCAATATTCAAATTGTGATATTTATTCGTCAATCAAAATCTAAAACAAAAAGTGTGACACTGTTGATCTTTTTCATATCAGTCAATCAAATTTGCTATTTTATTTCTTTCATCAACTTCGACTCTTTTTCTGATTGAAACATGACAACATTCTCAAAACCACAAATGCCACAATACTGATCCCAATGAAAAACATCAATGCCAGATGGACCATCTGTTTTTCTGTTGCTCCCATTCTTCTCAGACAAATGCTGTAAATCACTGCGAAGATTCCTGCACAGATCACGCTGGTAAGGCAGTCTCTCCAGATTGTCTCACGCTTGGATAATCCTTTCTCCCAGATCCCATTATGTACCATGATAACGGCATACACAATGCCGCCCACCAGGGCACTGACCGTCTCACCCAATACCAATCGAATATCAACGGCTGCCAAAAGCTGTACGATGATCGCTGCCACACAGATCATAAACATAGAAGCAAATGCAACGTTTCCTGCTTTTAATGCTTTTTGTTTGACCCATTCTTCATAGTCTGCTACCTTGTCCAGAGTTTCTCTCATTTCCTGATTCATAGGCTGGCTCCTTTCTCCATCCAGGAGCTCCTTCAGATCCATGTCGTAGTAATCTGCCAGTTCGACCAGAATACTGAGGTCCGGCATATTTGAGCCCGTCTCCCATCTGGAAACGGTTCTTGAGGATACACCAAATTTTTCGGCAAGCTGCTCTTGTGTAAGATTTTTTTCTTTGCGACACTGCTTCAAAAAAGCTCCAATTTTCTTTGTGTCCATGTTTGTACCTCTCTTTCACCTGTAGCTTACCATTTCTTTTCCGTAATTCCCACGACATAAAGCGAGAAATGCCCGATTTCAGGCAGACATTCTATGTCCGGTGCCATTTTTCTTTTAAAATAAGCAGAAATCACATCTTTATCATTTGCTTTTTAACAGGCTCTGTATTCCCTTT
>OIZX01000535.1_pt1 | contig 25482 bp, 20 predicted proteins | sample 1588621 | NCBI WGS metagenome assembly OIZX01 (sample SAMN03283276) | human gut metagenome | biome: human-associated habitat; material: feces | host: Homo sapiens | place: Peru | collected 2012 | reverse complement strand
CTCTAAGCGTCTTTCTATGCTGGCTAATGCTATTTTTAATGATGATTTTAAGACGATAAATAAAGACCATACCGCTTTGCGTTCTGTCGCAGTTATAAATTTGAATAAGCGTGGAGGGTTTGTTGGATGCGTATGGAAAACTTTAGAGGAATATGTAAAACGGTATGCTGAATTTATCAGCCAAGAGATAGAATTAATTTCTCCTGAATTAATAGTGTGTTGTGGAGATGGAGTACGTTGGCTGTTAGAAAATTATATTCGATTAGATAAGCAAATCAAGGTTATTTCATTGTATCACCCTAGCTGTTGGAGTATTAGCGATGAAAAATATCTTCAAATGCTGCAAAAGGCTCTTGCAAATAATGTGATAAGCGAAAATCAAAATCTTACCGCTATTGAAAATGCAATTGAAAGCGAAAATCAAAATCTTACCGCTATTGAAAATGCAATTGAAAGCGAAAATGAAAATATTTCTGCTGCGGAAGATGCAATTGAAAAAGAAAATCCGTCTACGAGTACTTATATGAAAATGTATTGTGCTGGGACTACGTTGCAATTTAATCAAAAAGCTAATGTTTATTATGATACACTATCACACAGTACGAAAAATTATCCATATATAGGCTTATATAAGGAAAAAGTTATAAAAGCTATGGGCAAGGTAGAAGCTGTTATTGTTACTGAGGTTGTGAATGATGTATTGCAGTATCGCGCTGAGCAGGGGGAAGTAACAGATGAGCGCAAGCAGACGATACTGGAAGCTATAGAAGATGGGAAAAACTATGGGTACAATTTGCTTAGATGTCCGCATAAGTACTTTTTCGTTGAAAAATTTTTCCCAATGGAGTTTCAAAAGATTTCGTCTGGGGGAGCGCGGAGTCCTAGACGCTTTGATTTAAATGCCTTGCTTGGAACTAATGAATTACCATCTACAGAAGAAATAGCAAGATTACTTGATGGAAAAACATGGAAGTAAAGATAATTGCTTTTTCTTCTCTTGACAACCACCCCTGTTCCTTGCTAAGATATAGAGTATAACAAAATACCTAAAGGCGAGGAACGGAAGGCTTTTTTCCGCAAGGCCACGAAAGAGAAGCAGCGGTTGGTGCAAGCTGTGTGGCGGTGAAAATGGTGTAGTCCGGGAGCTGCTTTGCTGAAATAAAAGTAGGCAAGGCCGTCTGATATACGTTACATATTTTGAGTGCCTTGTGCAAAAAGCATGAGGAAGATAGGTGGTACCACGATTATTCGCCCTGTCCGTAATGGACAGGGCTTTTTTAGTTTAAGGAGGAAGTTTATATGTGCGAAGAACATAATATTCCTAAGGTTTATGACCCTGCTTCCGTAGAGAAGAAATGGTATGAATTCTGGGAAAAGCATCGTTATTTTCATGCTGAGGTAGAAGAAGGCAAGGACGCCTTCAGTATTGTTATCCCCCCACCGAACATCACCGGTCAGCTGCATATGGGCCATGCGCTGGATAACACTCTGCAGGATATCCTGATTCGCTGGCACCGCATGATGGGCCATAACACTCTGTGGATGCCCGGTTATGACCATGCCGGTCTGGCAACACAGATTAAGGTTGAAGAGGTTATCAAAAAAGAAGAGGGCAAGACTCGCTATGATTTGGGCCGTGAGGAGTTCCTGAAACGCGTTTGGGAATGGAAGGAGCAATATGGCGACCGCATCATTAACCAGCTGAAGCATCTGGGCGTTTCCTGCGACTGGGAGCGTAAGCGCTTCACGATGGACGAGGGCTGCTCTAAGGCTGTTCGCGAGGTGTTCTGCACCCTGTTCGAAAAGGGCCTGATTTATAAAGGCACCCGCATCACCAACTGGTGCGTAAACTGCAACACTGCACTGAGCGATATCGAGGTTGAGCATAAGGACGATCCGGGCCATCTGTGGTACATCAACTATCCTGTAGTTGAAGAGGAAGGCCGTAGCCTGATGATTGCTACTACCCGTCCGGAAACTCTGCCCGGCGATACTGCTGTAGCAGTTAACCCTGAGGATCCGCGCTATGGCGATCTGGTTGGCAAAACTCTGCGTCTGCCGACCACCGATAGAGTTATTCCTATCATCGCCGATAGCTATGTTGACACCAAATTTGGTACCGGCGCTGTAAAAATTACTCCGTCCCATGATCCTAACGACTATGAGATGGGTATCCGCCACAACCTGCCGAGCATCGTTGTTATCGGTATGGACGGCATTATGACGAAGGAAGCCGGCAAGTATGAGGGCATGACTCGTGAGGAGTGCCGCAAGGCTATTGTTGCTGATCTGAAGGCAGACGGCTATCTGGTTAAGGTTGAAGAGCATTCCCATGCTGTTGGTCACTGCCAACGCTGCGGCCATGCTGTTGAATCTCAGGTTTCTACTCAATGGTTCGTAAAGATGGAGCCGCTGGTTAAGGCTGCTGTGGACTGCGTTGAGGACGGCCGCACTCAGTTCGTACCGGAGCGCTTCACCAAGACCTATACCGGCTGGATGGACAACATCCGTGACTGGTGTATTTCCCGTCAGATCTGGTGGGGTCACCGCATCCCTGTATGGTATTGCGATGACTGCGGCGAAATGAGCGCCAGCCGTACCGATTTGACAGTCTGCCCGAAATGCGGCAGCGCACACATCCATCAGGATGAGGACGCACTGGACACCTGGTTCAGCTCCGCTCTGTGGCCGTTCTCCACGATGGGCTGGCCGGATAAGACGCCGCTCTTAAAGCAATTCTATCCGACGAGCGTGCTCGTTACCGGTTATGATATTATCTTCTTCTGGGTTGCTCGTATGCTGATTATGGGTATGGAATTTATGCATGAGATTCCGTTCGACAAGGTATTTATCCATGGTCTGGTACGCGACAGCCAGGGCCGCAAGATGTCCAAATCTCTGGGCAACGGCATTGATCCGCTGGAGGTTATTGACCAATATGGCGCTGACACCCTGCGCTTTATGCTGATCACCGGCAACACCCCGGGCAACGATATGCGTTTCTACTGGGAGCGCGTAGAGGCAACCCGTAACTTTGCTAACAAGATCTGGAACGCTTCCCGCTTTGCGCTGATGAATATGGAGGGCTACGATGCCAATGCTAAGCTGGCACCGTATACTCTGGCGGATAAATGGATTCTGTCCCGTCTGCAGCACACCTCCAAGAGCGTTACCGAAATGCTGGAGAAATTCGAGCTGGGCGAAGCTGGCCGCATGATTTACGACTTCATCTGGGGCGAGGTTTGTGACTGGTATATCGAGCTGGCTAAACCGCGTCTGTATAATAAAGAAAATGCTGAAGAGCGTGCAACTGCACAGCATGTTCTGGCAACCGTACTGACCAGTGCTATGCAGCTGCTGCATCCGTATATGCCGTTCATCACTGAGGAAATTTACCAATGTCTGCCGCATGAAGCAGAAAGCATTATGATTTCCAAGTGGCCTGAGGCTGACGAGGCTCTCATGGACGATGAGGCAGAACGTCTGATGGGTGCAATTATGGAAAGCATCAAGTCTATCCGTAACATGCGTGCTGAAGTAAACGTACCGCCCGGAAAGAAGGTTCCGGCAACCATGCTGGCTGCTGCTGATCTGAAGGCTGGTATTGAAGCTAATGCTGATTATATTCACCTGATGGGTGCTATCAGCGAGCTGACCGTGCTGGACGACAACGCTGCTAAACCGGAGAATGCTATGGCTGCTGTTGTAGCTGGCATCGAGGTTTATCTGCCGCTGGCAGGACTGATTGATGTCGAGAAGGAAAATGCCCGCCTGAACAAAGAGCTGGCAGCTATCGACAAAGAGCTGAGCCGCGTAGAGGGCAAGCTGGGCAACGCAGGCTTCCTTGCTAAAGCACCTGAGGCTGTTATCGAAAAGGAAAAGGCTAAGGCTGAAGAGCTGAACGGCAAAAAGGCTGCTATAAATGAACGCCTGGAATATCTGAAAACCTTATAAGACTGACTGAAGGTATTTCTGTTACTTTCTAGACAGTTTTGGAGAACTACCGTAAAATTTGCGGTAGTTCTTTTTCTTTACGAAAAAGCTGTGCTATAATAGGCATATAAGGCTTTATATGGCGTAAGGAGGCGTGGATATGAAAAAAATTTTAGCTTTAAGTGCGAGCGTAGTAATGCTGCTGAGCTTTACGCTGCAGGCAGAGGCTGGCTTTAATTTGGGAGGCATCGCTAATAAGATTGCCAATAAGGCTGTGGACAGCGTGATGAATTCCGGCAGCAAGAAGACGGATAGCAGTGCTGCTAAAAAGCAGAGCGAGCAAGGCATGACTAAAGAAGAGCGTGCAGATGCAGCTGCGGCAAAGCAGGGCGTTAAAATTACCAGAACTAAGGTTGATGGTTCTGTGCCGACTGCTTTTTATGGTGAGCTAGACCCATTGCCTCCTGATGCACTGGAAGAGCGTCCGGATTGGTTTGACAAGCGCACCAACATTTATGTGATGACGAACGCACGTCTTGTAGCGGAATATGAAAATATGGATAAATGGCGTACATATGCTAAAGAGCATGACCTTGGCTGGGTAGAGCCTGATATGTGCCGTTATGAGGAGCTGAATGATGAAATTCATCACCGCATAACTGCTTTGGAGCGTTATGGCAATAATGTTGACGCGGGCTGGATGGATATGGCCAGTGACAGTGCGAGAAATGAAACCTATAAACGTGCTGTAGCAAGCAACGTTGAACCGTTGCGCAAGTATGGTTTAGAGCTGAAAACACCGGCAGCCGCATTGCCCGGCTATCATCCTGAGAGAAATTAAAGGCTTTGTTGAAGACGTACAACGAGCAATAAAAAAGCACGGCGTAAGCCGTGCAAAATTTGTGAAATAAGCTGTGCTCGCTTGTCAAAAGCGCTTATCTATGTTATCATAAATATAGAAAAGGTGCCGCCGATAGACGGTTGCCCTCAAAACTTTTAGTTATGAAAAATAACCGTCAGTTTGCGAGGCTGGGCGGTTATTTTTTTGCGTTCTTGTTGATTTCCATACCTAATTTAATGCAAGCTATGCACAAGCTTAGTAAAGCAATAACTTCGAGTATATCCATCAGCAACACCTCCCTCTTGTGGGATTTTCAGTGAAACTGAATTGATCGCGTCAGAGGGTCAACCGCCTACCGTTATGGAAGCACCATAAGAATATTTTAACACAAGAATGAAAAGCGTACAACGAACAAGCTGTGAAGGTTTAGTGTTGTGCGCTTTTTGTTTGCAGGGAATTAACAACTTCACCCCGTTGCGTTTTTACGGCAAAATAAGCTATAATATAGGTATGTATATCTATAATTTAATTTTATTTTTGACGATACAGATAGGAGAAAACGAAAATGTTTATTGACAGAGCGAGGATTTATGTAGAGGCTGGCGATGGCGGCGACGGCATGAGCAGCTTCCGTAGAGAAAAGTTTGTAGAAAAGGGCGGCCCGAACGGCGGCAACGGCGGTCGCGGCGGCGATGTTGTTTTGATTGCGGATAAGAATCTGAATACGCTGATTGATTTCCGCTATAAGAGAAAGTATGTTGCGAAGCGCGGCGGTCAGGGTGGCACGAAGAACTGCACCGGCGTACGCGCAGACACTGTTTTTGTTAAGGTACCGATGGGTACGCTTGTACGCGACGATGCTACCGGCGCAGTGATGGCTGACCTTGTTGATGACGGCCAGACCTATACTGCTGCTAAGGGTGGCCGCGGCGGCAAGGGCAATGCCTGCTATGTGACGAGCACGAATCGTGCTCCGACCTTCGCCGAGAAGGGCGAGCCGGGCGAAAACCGTTGGCTGAAGCTGGAGCTGAAGCTGCTTGCTGACGTTGGTCTCGTTGGCTATCCGAGCGTAGGCAAGTCCAGTATTATTGCACAGGTCAGCGCTGCGCGTCCGGAAATCGCTGCTTACCATTTCACAACGCTGTCCCCGGTTCTGGGCGTGGTACGTCTGGACGAGGAGCGCAGCTTTGTGCTGGCTGATATCCCGGGCCTGATTGAGGGCGCTCATGAGGGCGTTGGCCTTGGCCACGACTTCCTGCGTCACGTTGAGCGTACAAAGGTGCTGCTGCATATCGTGGACGTGGCTGGCGTTGATGGCCGCGATCCGATTGAGGACTTTGACAAGATTAACACCGAGCTGGCAGAATACAGCGAGCGTCTGGCACGCCGTAAGCAGCTTGTTGTTGCCAATAAGATGGATTTGCCTGAAGGTCAGGAAAACTTCGAGCGTCTGAAGGAATATGTAGAGGCGAAGGGCTACGAAATCTGCAAGGCCAGCGCTGCTACCGGCGAAGGTCTGCGTGAGCTGATGTTTAAGGCTTATGACCTGCTGCAGCAATATGTTCCCGAAGAGGACGAGGAGGATATTGCCCGCTTTGATGAGATTGATCCGGACAGCTACGAAATCGTGGCTGGCGAGGATACCGAGTGGGAGGTTCGCGGCAAGAACATCGAGCGTCTTGTTGCTATGACGAACTTTGATAATGATGAGGCACTGTATCGCTTCCAGCTTATCTGGAAACGCCTTGGTATCGACGAGGCGCTGAAGGAGAAGGGCGTGCAGGAGGGCGAGTCTGTAAGAATCAGAGATATGGTGTTCGAATACAAAGACAACAACTAATAAAGCAAGAACGCATATAAGTGAGGGGATTGTTATGTTAGAAGCTGAAAAATATCGTGAGGCCTTAAAGAATGCCAAGCGCATTGTTATTAAGGTTGGCACGAGCACGATTACCTATGCCAACGGCAAGCGCAACTTCAGTCAGATTGACCGTCTGGCGAGAGAAATCAGCGATTTGCAGAATCAGGGCAAGGAGATGATTCTTGTTACGAGCGGCGCTGTGGCTGTGGGCGTTGACCGCATGGGCCTGCCCTGCAAGCCGGCGACGATTCCCGGCAAGCAGGCTGCTGCTGCTGTTGGGCAGGGCGTTTTGATGCACACGTATGAGAAGTTTTTTGCCGACTATGGTCAGGTTGTGGCGCAGGTGCTGATTACGAAGACAGAGGCGATTGACCGCCACCGTTATACCAATTCGCGTAACACCTTTATGGAGCTGATGCGCCAGCAGGTTATTCCTATTGTCAACGAAAACGACGTTGTTGCCTTAGATGAATTAAAGATTGGCGATAACGATAATATGTCGGCATTGGTGGCAGGCATTGTGGACGCTGACCTTGTTATTATTCTTTCCGACGTCGACGGTCTGTATACGGCTAATCCGCAAACACATCCTGAGGCAGAGCTTGTGCCGACGGTGCTGGAGATTACGGCGGAGGTGGAGGCGAGCGCAGGCGGCGTTGGCTCTGCGCGCGGCACAGGCGGCATGGCGACGAAGATTCAGGCAGCGAAGGCAGCAACCTCGAGCGGTATCCAGCTGGTTATTGCCAGCGGTACGGAAAAGCATGCCATCACGCGTATTTTGCAGGGCGAGGTGCTGGGCACGCTGTTTGTGAGCCGTGAGAACCGTCTGCAGTTCAGAAAGCGCTGGCTGGCTTTCGGTGCGCAGATTCAGGGCAGCCTCGTTGTTGACGATGGCTGCGCGAAGGCTATTCATAAGGCTGGTGGCTGCAGCATTCTTCCCGCAGGTATTTTTGCTGTGGAGGGCGAGTTCCTTGCAGGCAGCACTGTGCGCGTAATTGATAAGGACGCGCATGAGCTGGCGCGTGGTCTGGTGCATTACTCCTCGGCGGAGCTGGCCCAGATTAAGGGCTGCAAGTCCGCAGAGATTGCTGATATTCTTGGACATAAAAACTTCGATGAGGTTATTCATCGCGATGATTTAGTTATATTGTGAGGCGGTGACAGAGATGGAAACGTATGAACTGGTCTTGGGCAAGGCGCAGGCAGCTAAAAAGGCTGCGGCGAAGCTGGCTGTTACAGGCACGGCGGTAAAGAATGCGGCGCTTTTGGCGATGGCGGCGGCGCTGGAGGAAAAGACGGAGGAAATTCTGGCGGCGAATGCACGCGATATGGAGGCTGCACAGGCTAAGGGTATGCGCAGCTCAATGCTCGACAGGCTGAAGCTGACGGCAGAGCGCGTGGCCGGCATGGCAGACGGTCTGCGTCAGGTGGCCAATCTGCCTGACCCGATTGGCAATGTGCTGGACGGCAAAACGCTGCCGAACGGCCTGCAGATTACCAAGGTGCGTGTGCCGCTCGGTGTTATCGGCATTATTTACGAAGCGCGTCCGAATGTTACAGCCGATGCAGCAGGCCTGTGTCTGAAATCCGGCAACGCTGTTATCCTTAAGGGCGGCAGTGAGGCGATGGAGTCGAACAAGGCTGTGGCTGCAATTTTGGCAGCGGCTGCGGAGGCTCATGGCATTCCGGCTGGCGCCATTCAGTTTGTCGATACCAGTGACCGTCAGGCTGTGACCGACCTTATTCATCTGAACGGCCTTGTGGACGTGGTTATTCCGCGTGGCGGCGCAGGACTGATTCAGGCTGTGGTGCGTAATGCGAGCGTGCCTGTTATCGAGACTGGTGCAGGCGTATGTCATACCTATGTCGACAAAGCTGCCGATGTGCAGATGGCAACGAAGATTGCGTTCAATGCTAAGATGCAGCGTCCCTCTGTGTGCAATGCGATGGAAACGCTGCTGGTGCATAAGGATATTGCTGACAAATTCCTGCCGATGATGCTGATGATGTATAATACCTCCGGCGTGGAGATTCGCGGTGACGAGGCTGTGCAGGAGTACAGCAGTCAGGTGCATCCGGCCACGGAGGAGGATTGGGCGACGGAGTATGGCGATTTGCGCCTGTCCGTGAAGATTGTGGACAGCATCGAGGAGGCGATGGAGCATATCGCTAAGTTTGGTACGGGACACAGCGAGTGCATCGTTACTGAGGACTATGCGGCGGCGCAGCTCTTCCAAAGCACTGTTGATGCGGCGGCTGTTTATGTCAATGCTTCGACACGCTTTACTGATGGCAATGAGTTTGGCTTTGGTGCGGAAATCGGCATCAGCACGCAGAAGCTGCATGCACGCGGACCGATGGCTCTGCCGGAGCTGACGAGCACGAAGTATCTTATCCGTGGCAATGGGCAGGTAAGAGGCTAAAACATAGTAACTTAAAGAGGATTATACTTTTACGGTTTAGTTGCATATACAAGAAAAAGTATTATAAGAAGAAAAATTGGCGGCTGTGCGCAGAGCGGTAGAGCTGTAAGCGAAAGAAAAATAAAACTGTATAAATAGTTACAAGGACGAGACGCTTCGTACAAGAAATAGAAGCGTTTCGTCCTTAACTTTTTGTTTGCTTGACGTAAGGAAAGAATTTGACTTATAATGAATGCATAAGACTTTCGTGCTTTTTGAGATTGTTGATTAAAAAATGCTGCGTAGGAAAGTGAGGAATAAAGATGAAGAAGTTTACTAAGGCTGGTGCTAAATTTGCGGCGGCAGCGGTAGTGTCGGTGATGGCGCTGGGTTATACCACGAGCGTGTGGGCGGAAGAAAGTTCAGGGATTACGAATAAAGAAACTGTATTTGCGAATATTAAAGGTACACAGACAGATAGCCTGAGTGATATCCGATTTAAGTCTACCAAAGATAAAACAATAAATGAGACTAGTGCCCTTAGAATACGAAACGTCGATGAGCTAAACTTAGTCAATGAGGATGAGCATGGATTGTATATTGGCAATCATACGTATGCTTTTGAAAATGCTGAAGGCATAGGTATCAATGTTGAGAATTCGCAGTCTAATTTCAACATTAAGTGTGGTTTATCTGTAGAGGCTAATGGTATTATCATAGATCCAGAAGAGAATGTGCAATCTCAGGGTATTGTCAGAGAGCCAGAAGCGAATGTGAGCATGAAGGCCGTGGGCTTTTATGGAAAAAATGGCAGCTCACTGATTAAGGCGAAATACGTATCTAGCGAAGCGTGGAATAGGGTTGCGGCGGATTCTATAGGAAAGTTGAAGGAAGAAACGCGGGGAATGGATTTAAATAATTTTGCTATAAATATTTTCGCGAAAGAAAATATTGAAATATCTTCCTTGATACCTACGAAAAATATGCTTGCTGGTGAGAAGGCGGCACAAGGTATGGTTTTAAATAGTTCTAAGGCAAGCTTGCAGGCGGAGGATATCAATATATCAGCAACTGTTGGTCACGATGTAAGGCTTACAAGAGCAATACCAGCTATTAGCTTTGGCCCTGTTAATGGAATACATGCTGATTTGTCTGAGCTTGATATGCAGGCAGGCGGCACAATAATAATTGGCGCCGGCATTAAGGGCTTTACGGGAAACAATGAGCTTGCGGCTATAAATGCTAGTAATTCGAAGCTTGATATCAAGGCAAAAAAGGGAATAGAAATAGTAGCTGCTAATATGGATGCAGCGGGGAATATACAAAATGAAAATGTTTATGCGATTTTAGCAGAGAAGTCGGCAATATCCTTAGATGGCGGTGATGGAGGTATTAGTATAACTGGCGATATTAAGCTGGCTGATAATTCTTTTATGAGTCTGACGTCTGGAAAAACAATGGATTCTATAAATGGAAATATCGCTGTCCTTAAGAATTCAACGCTGAAGCTAAGCGGTAATTACCTTATTGGTGAGCGCAGTAGTTCAAGGAGTGCAGCAGCTGCGACAATGAACGGCAATCTTACTGTTGATAATTCCACTTTAGTAGTTGATGGCATTGTGGGAACTTCTGGAATCACAACGCTAAATAATGCAAAAATTTATATGTATGATGCTAATAATGCTGAAGATGGTTTTCACGCTTTGTCAATAAAGAATTTAGATATAGCTGGCAGCAATGAGTTGTTTTTGCGTGCAGACAGCAGCAAGGGCAGTGATGTGAACAGAGGGGGTTTGAATAGCGATGTTATCGGCATAAGTGACACCAAAACAGGGGAAGGAAAGTTCGATGTCAATGTGTTCGATAAGGGTATGAAAAATGGTTATGGCATGGGTGCCGATGGTGAGAAAACTTTAAATAATCCTATAACTGTTCTTTATAGTCGTGATGGCAACGTCGACCTTGGTCAGTTGGTCAATAGTGTTAAGGTTACGAATTATGATAACGGCATCTGGAGATATGCTTATGAAATGAATGCGGTGTCAGATGGTAATAAAGTTGTAATTAAAAATGTTAATGTTACAGCTGCGCTCTCTGCCTCCGGCAGCCAGCGCAGTCTGCACTCCGCTAATAAAGCAGCAGGAGCGCTCGCAATCGGCGTTTTGGGTAACGACAACGCTTTGCATGCGCATCTGCGTGAGGCGCAAGGAGCTGGCGAGCGTGAAGAGGTTTGGGCACAGTATCTCGGCGGCAAGCTCAAGAGTGACGGCATGCAGCTGAAGCATAACGGTGTGGAGCTTGGCTATGATGCTTATGTCGGCAACAATTGGACGTTTGGCGTGAGCGGTATGCAGACGCGCGGCAATACGCAGCTTGATAGCGGCAGTGGCAAGGCGAAAACCAATGTCGGCACAGTGTACGGCGCTTGGCATGGCGGCAGCACCTATCTTAATCTTGAAGCGAAGGCTGGCAGAGTGAGCAGCGAAAGCAAGACCTTCGGCGGAACTGTTCTGCAAAAAATTAACGGTGAGTTCTCCGCTCCGGCCTACAGTGTGAGTGCCGAGTATGGCAGTACGCATGAGCTGCCTGCGGCCTGGTATCTTGAGCCCGCAGTACGCTTGAGCTATGTTCACCTGGGTGCAGCGGATTACGGCGTGCAGGTTCAAGATACGTTGGCGCGTGTGGCTAACGACAGCCTTGACAGCTTTATTTTGCGCGGCGGTGCGAAGCTGGGCAGACGCCTGGGCGCTAAGGGCAGCTTCTATGTGAAGGCTGCGGCGGTATATGATTTCGGCGGCGATTTGGCGACGACGGTGAGCGCCGACGGACGCACAGCGCATTACGAGGACAGCCTCGGCGGCTGGGGCGTAGAGTATGGCGCAGGCTTGGAATATAAGCTGGGCAAGGCAGCGAATATTTCTCTCGACGTTGAACGCAGAAGCGGCGGCGAGCTGAAGCGCGACTGGGGCGTCAATATTGGCGTAAACTACAGCTTCTAAAATTTTTTCTCGCAGAGGAGAGCAGTGCATTTCGTGCTGCTCTCTTTGCATTTCACTCACAGAACAAGAAAATTCACATTTTCTAAAGACATTTCTTGGCTAAGGGTATACCCTTTAAGTGTAAAATTTGATATAATTAGTTGGATAAGAAGAGAATGAGATATTAGGCGCATTCTCAAAGATGGAGGGAACGTTTTGGAAGAATTATATCGTGAAGAATCTGGCACAAGCGGACAAAGAAAAATTTTTGCCGCGATTGCCTTATTGATGATTGCGAGCCTTTTTGTGCATGAATGGATGGGCTTTCAGGCTTCACATCGTTTTGATGTTTTGGGCTGGGGCATGGACATGGTGCTGCTGGCACTGTGGATTTGGCGCGTCAGCTTTGGCTATACGCTGATTTTATACAAGGACAAGCGCCTTGAGGTTATCAGCCACGGCTTAGGCTTTATCAAACGCAGCTATGTTGTCGACCTGACCAGAACTGAAAGCTTTACGGATAAATATGTAAAAAGCTTTTTCCGCAAAACGCAGATTAAGCATTATATTCACCGCTATAATTCCTTAGATAATAATCCGCAGCGTCTTTTGGTATTCACTGAGGGCAAGAAGAACAAGCTGGCTGGTCTGCTGTTCAAGTCCAGCGACGAGTTCATCAAGCAGCTCCGCAAACAGATGCCGGATAAATTTATTCAACTGTAAGTTTTGGTTAAGCCAAGGAGGTCTAAAATTTAATGGATGCTTTAGCTAATGTTGAACCTGCTTTAGTCTGCAGCAGAGTTATGCAGATATTTTTTGGTGCATTTCTTTATATCTATCTGATTGCGAAGCTGGTTGGTCCCGAAAACAAGCAGGCCTGGTTCAGAAAACGTAAAAAATATACCTTCTTCAACCGTCGTGGTATTTTCGGCGAGGATATTAACTTTGGCTATCCTGTCTGCTGGCAGGGCATAGCTGTTTTCTTCGCTATCTATGGCGTAGTTCTCGGCTTCGGCTACTGGTATATTTTTGTACACGCATATTAAGACTGAATATATATGAGAAGGGAATTTGCTTAAATGGCAGAGATTAGAGGTTTAGTTGTTAAGAAAAACGGCGAACGCGCCGAGGTTAAGGTTGATAAAATTGAAAGCGAGCTGAAGAACCTGCCGAAATATCTGGATTGCTGGAATCCGGTAGGCGCTAAGGCCGGCGATATTGTTGGTGCAGAATACCGCGATTTTGACCAGAAGCAGGCCAAGCTGATTATTTACGGTCTGCCTGTGGCCGGCATTCTCGCCGGTGTTGCCTGCGGTCACAGCATGGCAACCTTCTTCCATATCGATGAGCTGCTTCCTATAGCTGTCTGTATTGTGCTTTGGCTGCTTGTTACTGTGAATTATGCGCGTATCTTTAAGCGTGACGCAGTACGCGAGGGCCAGCAGCCTGTTATCTATGAGATTCAGCAGGCTGAGATGGTTATCGATATGGGTAAAAAGGGCTGAGGTAAAGAGCCATGAAGGTTATTTTGGCTTCAGCATCTCCGCGCCGTCAGGCGCTTTTGCAGCAGATTGGCATTGAGCCTGTTGTGCAGCCTGCTTCTTTTGAAGAGATGGGCGGCAGAGCGGAGCTGGCGCACGAGGTGGCGCTGGCAAATGCCAAGGGCAAGTGCGATGCTGTTTATGCAGAGGCCGGAGATGAGCTGCCGGTTGTGGCAGCAGATACGATTGTTGTTATTGACAATGTTATTTTAGGCAAGCCGCAGGATGAGGCAGAGGCGCAGGCCATGCTTACGCGTTTGTCGGGACGCACGCATCAGGTGATGACGGGCGTGGCGGTACGCTATAAGGGTCAGCAGCTGGCAAAGGTCTGCACTACAGACGTAAGCTTTCGCGAGCTGACTGCCGCAGAGATTGCGGCATATATTGCCACGAAGGAGCCTTTGGATAAGGCGGGTGCCTATGGCATTCAAGGTCGTGGTGCTGTTCTGGTGGAAAAAATCAATGGCTGCTACAATAACGTAGTTGGTCTGCCATTGACGATGCTTCATGAAATGTTTAGGCAATTAGGAGTATAGGAGCTATGACAGGTGGATAAAACTGCTGAAAGCAGGACCTGCAATTTTTGCAGTAATGATTTTAGCAGTCTCGACAAAAAATTTAATGAGCAGAGGATAAAAAATCTTCCTCTGGAGGAAAGACCACGCGAAAAGCTTTTGCAGCGTGGCGTGCAGGCGCTTACGGATGCTGAGCTGCTGGCGATTTTATTGCGTACAGGCACAGCGAAGAAGTCGGCGCTTGATTTAGGCAGGGAGCTTGTGGCCGATGACGGCCTTTACCGTCGTCTGGCGCGGACGAGCGACCTCAATGAGCTTATGCAGATTAAGGGCCTGGGACAGGCGAAGGCCGCGACGGTTCTCGCTGCCCTGGAGCTTGGCAGGCGCATTGCGTCCGCCAGACCTTTAGATAAAGTTCATGTGCGTTGTCCGCAGGATGTGGCAGACTTTTTGATGCCGCGCTTGCGTTATGCGACGCGTGAACAGTTTTTAGTAATTTTATTAAATAGCAAAAATCTTATAATAGTCACAGAGATTGTTTCCGAGGGAACCTTGACCAATTCTGTGGTGCATCCGCGTGAGGTGTTCCAGCCGCCGATTCTGCAGCATGCTGCAGCAATCTGTGTGGCGCATAACCATCCGTCCGGCGACCCGTCGCCGAGCCGGGAGGATAAGGAGCTGACCGCAGTATTGCAGCAGGCCGGTCTGACCTTGGGGATTCCTCTTTTAGACCATCTGATTATTGGTGATGGCGCCTATTATAGCTTTCAAGAGGATGGAGCATTAGACGTTTAGGAGGATATGTGGAAATGAAGCTGACTTTCCCTAACTTTAGTTTATTTAACAATATGTCCGATGACATGGGTATTGACCTGGGCACAGCGAATACCCTGGTGCATTGCAAAGATAAAGGTATTATTATCCGTGAGCCTTCCGTTGTGGCGGTAGAAAAGGATACGAACGAGGTGCTGGCAATCGGCGCCGAGGCGAAGCGCATGATTGGCCGTACCCCGGGCAACATCGTGGCTATCCGTCCGATGAAGGACGGCGTTATCGCTGACTATGAAATTACACAGTCCATGCTGAAATATTTCATTAAGCAGGCTATGGGCAACCGTCCGCTGGTGCGTCCGCGTATTCTGGTCGGCGTTCCCTCCGGCGTTACCGAGGTTGAGAAGCGTGCTGTTATCGACGCGACTATTGAAGCTGGTGCGCGTGAGGCGTATCTGATTGAGGAGCCGATGGCTGCGGCAATTGGTGCTGGTATGCCTGTACAGGAGGCAACCGGCAGCATGGTTGTTGATATTGGCGGCGGCACCTGTGAGGTTGCTGTTATTTCCTTGGGCGGCATTGTTGTCAGCAAGAGCGTTCGCTGCGGCGGTGATGCGATTGACAGCGCAATTGCGCGTTATATCCGCAAAACATTCAATATGTTTATCGGTGAGCGTACTGCTGAAAACATCAAGATTGAAATCGGCACGGCTATGCCTGTTGATACTCCTGACGTTATGGAGGTGCGCGGTCGCGACCTGCTCAGCGGTCTGCCGAAGAGCATCAACGTCAACGCTAACCACATCTGTGAGGCTGTTAATGAGCCTGTAAGCATTATTGTGGACGCTGTACGCAACACCCTGGAGCGTACTCCGCCTGAGCTGTCCGCTGATATTATGGACAGAGGCATTGTTATGACCGGCGGCAGCTCGATGCTGCGCAACCTGGACCGTTTGATTTCTCGCGAGACGGGCATGCCTGTTTTCGTTTCTGACGAAGCGCTGAACTGCGTTGCTCTGGGTACAGGTATCGCCGTAGAAAATATTGATATTTATCGTAAGGGCTTTATGACCTCGAAATAATGGGGCTGGCACATGAGTAAGAAGGTTATGCTCTGTGGATTGTTCGTCTTCATTCTGCTGGCAATGCTGGCGATGGCGATTGCCGGCAAGAGCCGCTTCCCGCTGGTCAACAGGACTGTAGCAGCAGTCGTGCTGCCTGTGGAGGAGGGGCTGACAAGCCTTGGCAGCGCCAGCGACGGCCTGCGCGGCTTCTGGAAGGCGCTGACAGTTTTACAGAGTGAGAATAAGAAGTTAAAAGAAGAAAACGAAGAGCTGCGTAGTGCTAATATACATATGGCGTCGCTTTTTGCCGAGAACAAGCAGCTGCATACGCTCCTGAATTATAAGGAGGAGCATAAGACGCAGCAGGTTGTGGCTGCAAAGGTTATTGCGCGCAACTTTGGTGATTTGCAGGACTGCATGTATATCAACGTCGGCAAGGACAAGGGCCTGGCGCCGGATATGGCGGTTGTGCATGACGGGCTGGTCGGCATTGTCGATGAGGTTTATGATGATTATGCGCGTGTGCTGCTGCTTAGCTCGCCGCGCTGCCGCGTTGGTGCGCGTGTTATCCGTGCGGATTCCCGTGCTGTAGGCGTTGTTGGCGGCAGTGCCACGACGAAGGGCACGCTTGTGTTGGAGCACGTTTTCCGTGATGCAAGCCTGAATAAGGGTGATATTATTGTTACCAGTGGCTACAGCGGCAGCCATCCGGCTGATATTTTGATTGGCAAGATTACTTCTACCAATATGGATAACATTGGTCTTTTGCAGGAGGCTGAGGTGCAGCCGACGGCTGATATTGCCGATGTAGAGCAGGTGCTTGTCATCACCAGCTTTACGCCGCAACCGAAAATCGCAGTACAGGGAGGACAGGCAAAATGAGGAGACTGATTTGGCCCGTCCTGTTTCTGTTCTTGATGCTTTTGCAGGGCTCGGTATCAGTATATATGACAGGCTGGCTTTCATGTGATTTGCTGCTTTTGGCAATTTATGCTTTTTCCATGCAGCGCGGCCCTGAGGCCGGAGCGATGGCAGGCGGCCTGATGGGCTTTTTCCAGGACGCGCTGAGCGTAAGCACCTTTGGCTACTATATGCTGACGCGTACTGTGTTAGGCTATCTTGTAGGTATGACGAAGGAAAAGGTTTTTAAGGATAATTTTCTTTACCATATGAGCGCTATTGCTACGTGCAGCCTGATTTTGCGCTTTGTGTACTGGTGGGTGGCGCTGATTCGCGCAGATGGCCGCTGGAATATATTTTTCAGCTACTGCTGGGATACGCTGGGCTTTGTCTTGGGCAACGTCCTGCTGGTCTGGCCCGTGGTGCTTTTGGTGAAGCTTGTATATGAATGGATTAAGAAGGAAGATATTTCCTACTAGGTTGAAGAGAAGAAAGGAGACAGACGCAGCTCATGGATGAGAGAAATCAGGCAGGCAGATTGCATGTAATGCTGGTTATCTGCCTGGTGTTGTTTACTGTGCTGATAGGACGCATGGTCTATTTGCAGCTGTGGCGTGGCGATTATTATGCCAAGCAGTCTGACGGCAACCGTCTGCGTCAGTCCAAAATCAGTGCGCCGCGCGGACTTATTTATGACAGCGAGGGCAAGGTCCTCGTTAATAATCTGCCCGGCTATGCTGTGGTGCTGCAAAAGCAGTCGAAATATAAAGAGGAAACCTTGCAGCGTTTAAGCACGCTGCTGGATATGCCTGTTGAGGATATCAAGAAAAAAATTGAGGCCAGCGCCAATTATTATGAGCCGATTATGCTCAAGAATAATCTGGATATCCAGCTGGTAACGCGTATCGAGGAGCAGCGCCGTTATATGCCGGAGGTTATGCTGACGGTGCAGACGATTCGCAACTATCCTTATCATGAGCTGGCTGTACACGCCCTTGGTTATGTGGGCGAGGTCAGCGAGTATGAAATGGAAAGAAACCTGTTCAAGGACGTTACGCAGGGCAGTATTGTCGGCAAGGAAGGCTTGGAGAAAAGCTACGACAAGTATCTGCGCGGCGTAGACGGCGCCTTTATGGAGGAGGTTGACGTTGGCGGCAACGTCGTCAAGCATTACGATTCCATTCAGCCTGTGCAGGGCAAGAGCCTGAAGCTGACGCTGGATTATGAGCTGCAGGCAGAGCTGGAGAAGTTTACCGATAAGCATCTGGCTTATCTGCGTAATTCCGGTATTGCACCGGGCGCAAGGGCAGCGGCAGTTGTGGCGCTCGACCCGCGCAATGGCGCTGTACGCGCGATGGTGAGCCGTCCCGGCTACGATCCCAACTGGTTCGTGCATGGCATTTCGTCTAAAAACTGGAATTCTATAAATAATGATCCAAACTATCCGATGAACAACAAGGTTATCACGGGCGAGTATCCGCCTGGCTCGACGTTCAAGATTGTCACAGGCAGTGCGGCCTTCGAGCTGAAGAAGGTCGGTCTGGACGAGCCTATTTTCGACGGCGGCTTCCATCCGCTTGTACCGACGATGGGCAACGCCGGCGGCGAGGTGCTGGGCTGGCTGACCTTTATCAAGGCGCTGGCAATGAGTGATAACGTATATTTCTATGAGTTAGGCAACCGTGTCGGCATCGACAATATTGCTAAATATGCCCGCATCTACGGCTTTGGCGAAAAGACAGGCATTGACCTGGACGGCGAAAGCAAGGGCCTTGTGGCCTCCAAGGAGGTTAAGCGCAAAATCTGGAACGAGGACTGGCGCCTTGGCGACACCTTCAACGCAGCGATCGGCCAGGGCTTCAACCTGACGACGCCGATGCAGCTGGCGGTTATGCTGAGCATTGTCGCTAACGGCGGCGTGAAGTATCAGCCCTATCTTGTCGACAGCATTCTGAATGTGGACGGCTCGGTGTTTGAAAAGCCTAAGCGTCATGAGGGCAAGCATATCGACGTATCGCAGCAGACGATTGACTATATCAGTATGGGCATGAGCGCAACGACGCAGGAGGGCGGTACGGCTTCGTACTTCTCCGGTTTGCCGAAGGCGATTGCCGGCAAAACCGGTACGGCGGAGAACTCGCATGGACGAGACCATGGCCTGTTCGTAGCCTATGGCCCGGTTGATAATCCTGAGCTTGTCGTGGTCTGCATTGTCGAGCAGGGCGGCTTTGGTTCGACGGCTGCCGGTCCGATTGTTTATAAAGCCTTTGAAGAATTTTTCCAGGAGCGTGGCTATATGCCGCGTCCGAAGCCGGAGAGTGAGCCGGCACAGGTTCAGCAATAGATGAAGGAAGGAGTACATTGTGGATTTTAAACGTATCCTGAAAAACCTTGACTGGTGGCTTATCAGCGCTGTGGTTATTCTCATGGCCTGCGGTCTTGGTCTTATCGACAGTGCTACACATTCCTTTGCTGTAAGCACAGGCAAGGCATGGCATGTGCAGCGCCAGAGTATGTTCATGGCCTTTGGCATTCTGCTCATTTCAGTGTCGCTGACCTTTGATTATCATGTGCTGAAAAATTATGCCAGTAAGCTGTATATCTTTAATATTATTCTGCTGCTCATCGTTATGTTCGTCGGACATAGCCAGCTTGGTGCGCAGCGCTGGATTCAGATTGGCTCGCTGTCCTTTCAGCCGAGTGAATTTGCTAAGGTGTTTTTGATTATTTGCTTGGCGACGTTTATGGATAAGCGCATCGAGTGGCTGGAGGAATTTAAGGATTATCTGCCGGTCTTTGCGTATATTCTGGTGCCGTTTGTTTTGGTTATGCGTCAGCCTGACCTGGGCACCTCGCTGACCTTTATCGCGATTCTTGTCGGTATGATTTTTGTCAGCGGCTTTAAATATAAATGGTTTTTCCGTCTTGGCCTGGCGTTTGTCGCTTTGCTGCCAGTATTCTGGCTGATTCTTAAGGATTACCAGAAGAACCGTATCCGCGTTTTCCTGAACCCGGAGCTTGACCCCTTTGGCAGCGGCTACCATGTTATCCAGTCGAAGATTGCGATTGGCAGCGGCGGCTTCTTGGGCAAGGGCTGGCTTGCCGGAACGCAGAGCCAGCTGAACTTTCTGCCGGAAAACCATACAGACTTTATTTTTGCCGTGGCCGGAGAGGAGTTTGGCTTCATCGGTACGGTGTTCATTATTTGCATGTATTTGATTATTATCTGGCGCGGGATTGCCATTGCGCTGGATGCGGACGACACCTTCGGTATGCTTTTGGCGACAGGTGTAACGTCGATGTTTATGTTTCATGTCATGGTCAACATCGGTATGACAGCAGGCATTATGCCGGTAACAGGCGTGCCGCTGCCGTTTTTGAGCTATGGCGTAAGCTCACTGACAACAAATCTGATGCTAGTGGCGATTTTGTTGAATGTGAAGGTACGTAAGAAAAATTTACAGTTCTAGAGGAGAAAATTTTAATGAAAAAAGACCTGACTATAGATATTTTAAGCAGCGTCCAGAAGCCAGCCCGTTATACCGGAGGAGAATTCAGCAGCATTGTGAAGCCTGCTGACGAGGTGGAAGCGACGATTGCCTTGGCTTTTCCTGATGTGTATGAGGTAGGCATGAGCTATCTTGGCTTCAAGATTCTCTACCATCTGCTCAACAAGGAGCAGGGCGTAGCAGCTGAGCGTGTCTACGCGCCTTGGATTGACCTGGAAGCAAAGATGCGTGAACGCGACATCGTGCTGACGACGCTGGAAACAAAAAAAGCACTCAGTGAGTGCGATATAGTAGGCTTTACGCTGCAATATGAGCTGTCCTACACGAATATTTTAAATATGCTCGACCTGGGCGGCGTGCCGCTGCTGCAGGCAGAGCGTACCGATAACGATCCCTTTGTTATCGTCGGCGGTCCCTGCGTTTATAATCCGGAGCCGCTGGCAGACTTCTTTGACTTCGCTATTATCGGCGAGGGCGAGGAGGTTCTCATCGAGGTTATGCGCTGCTATAAGGCATGGAAGCGCGAGGGCAAGCCGGGCGGACGCCAGGAGTTCTTGCAGCGCGTTGCTAAAATCAAGGGTATTTATGTGCCCTTCTTCTATGCAGCTGAATATAATGAGGACGGAACCTTCAAGGCCATCAAGCCGCTGCGTGAGGATGCTCCGGCAGTAATTGAAAAGCGTGTTGTTGAGGATATGAACAGCGTTGATTTCCCGACTGCGCCGATTGTGCCCTTTGGCGAAATTGTGCATGACCGCATTATGCTGGAGGTTTTCCGTGGCTGCAGCCGTGGCTGCCGCTTCTGTCATGCAGGCATGGTTTATCGTCCTGTACGCGAGCGTAAGCCTGAGGTGCTCATGGATTTGTCGCGTAAGCTGGTCGACAATACCGGCTATAACGAAATCAGCCTGGTTTCTCTTTCCAGTGCCGATTATTCCTGCCTGGCACCGCTCGTACATAATATGATCAGCGAGTTTAAGGACGACCGCGTGAGCGTTTCTCTGCCCTCGCTGCGTATCGACAGCTTCTGCGTGGCTATCGCCAAGGAGGTGCAGGCTGTGCGCAAGAGCGGTCTGACCTTCGCACCGGAGGCAGGCAGCCAGAAGATGCGCGATGTTATCAACAAGGGCGTTACTGAGGAGGACCTCATGAACGCTGTAGGCGCAGCCTTTGAATCCGGCTGGAGCAGCGTGAAGCTGTACTTCATGATTGGCCTGCCGTATGAAACGGACGAGGATATTCTGGCGATTGCTGACCTTGCGCGTAAGGTGCAGTACAAATATTTCCAGGTAACGGGCAAGCGTGGCTGCCGAGTAACCGTCAGCGCTTCCTCCTTCGTGCCGAAGCCGTACACCGCCTTCCAGTGGTTTGCGCAGAACGATTTGGAAACTATTCGCCGTAAGCAGTTCCTGCTGAAGGACGAAATCAAGAAATATAAAAATATCACGCTTAACTATCACGATGGCAAGACCGGCATCATCGAGGCTGTTTTTGCCCGCGGCGACCGCCGCGTAGGCAAGGCGCTGCTTTTGGCATGGCAGAAGGGCGCACGCTTCGATGGCTGGAGCGATTGCTTCTCCTATGAGCGCTGGTGCGAGGCTATCGAGGAGGCAGGCCTGGATAAGGACTTTTATGCAGCGCGTGAGCGCGGTGAGCACGAAGCCTTCCCGTGGGAGCACGTTTCTCCGGGTGTCAGCCGTCGTTTCCTCTGGAACGAATGGCAGAAGGCCTATGCACAGCAGCTTACGCATGATTGCCGTCGCACGAGCTGCACTGGCTGCGGCGTCTGCCAAAAGCTGGGCGTGAAGATTGTCGATTATAAGGACGCATATGAAAATGGGGAGGTGCAGGCATAATGAAGCTGCGTATGCAAATTACGAAGGATAAGGATATACGTTTCATTTCCCATCTGGAATATGTGCGCACCATTGGCCGCGCAATCCGCCGTGCCAAGCTGCCTGCAGCTTATTCCGAGGGCTTCAACCCGCACCTGAAGTTCAGTCTGGCTTCGGCGCTGGGCGTTGGCGTAGTCAGCTATACGGAGTTCGTGGAAATCGAGCTGGCTGAGCCGATGGAGGTTGAGGCGGCGGCGAAGGCGCTGGATGCAGCTTTGCCGCGCGGCATCCGCGTGCTGGCAGCAGATGCGGTCGAAACGCATCATGCGGCGCTTATGAGTCAGGCGGCGGGAGCGAAGTATCGCGTGACGCTGCCGTATAGCAGGGACATCAGCGAGGCAGTAGCGCAGTTCAATGCTGCTGAGACGCTGCTCTTCAAAAAGGCTGCACCGAAGAAAAAGGATAAGGTCAAGGAGATTGACGTGAAGTTCTACATTCCGCATATCGACGTTGAGCTTGTTGGTGAAAACACAGTGTTTGGCTTCACCTGCAAGATTACGCCGACGGGCAGCATGAAGGCTGTTGATTTGCTCAATGCGCTTAATGAGCAGTATCAGCTGGAGCTGCCTGTGGAGATGGCGGACATCGAGCGCCTGGAGCTTTATCGCGCGAACAAAAATGGCAAGCTGATTCCTATGCTTAATGGGGATGCAGTGAAGCTGGCATAAAAAGAAAGCGTCGGGCGGCTTGCCGCCTGGCGCTTTTTTCTCGCCTTATCATTTTACTCTTATTTCTAGCTTATAAACGTATTTGTTTATATCATCTGTCATCCAGTAATCACATAGTGAGGTAACGTATAGTGGTGATAACGGTTTAAAGCCATGCTCTCGGCAATAGTCTGCCAAACGCTGCAAATTATCTTTATTGTTAAACATATATACACCCTGAAAACAAAGTGTAAGATAATCGCCAGCTTCCTTTTTATAGCATTGGGGCGTAGGCAGAGGTTCGTTGAGCTTATAAAAATAATGCTTGATATGCTTGGTGCTGAAATCCTGCAGTATCTGCGCATCATAAATATAGCCAAAGCTGTTGGTCGTAACTGCGACGGCCTTCTGCAGGCTGGCAAACATATTGGCTATATGTGTGGAACGCTTTTTAAAGCATTCATTTTCTTCTGCTTCCTTGCTGATATAAAGATAGCTTTCTGGGGCGTGGACAAGCATAAGCTTGTCAAGCGTGATATTGGCAATACGGTTTAGCTTGGCAACTTCTTTTTGCAGCTCGTCCTTCATGGCCTGCAGGCGGGCGATTTCCTGCGTGAAAAAGTCAATGCGTTCGTGGAACATATCGCTGTAGGCGGCAGGTGAGCGCGTAGCGAGATATTCCTTGATGCGTGCGATAGGAACATCAAGCTGGCGCAGGGTAAGAATAAGCTGTAATAAAAACAGCTGGCTGCGTTTATAATAACGATAGCCGTTTTCGTCGACGACCTCGGGCGTAATCAGACCAAGCTTATCATAATAGAGCAGAGTCTTGCGCGGAATCTTGCAAAGCTGAGATAATTCTCCGGTTGTGAAATAATTTTGGATGCCTTTTTGCATTTTTGTAAAAAACTCCTTGACTGTCTAGTAGCTATACATAGTATTATAACATACAAAGAAGAATGTGCATATTAATAATTTATCTAATTATACTTTTTTTGCACGCGACTTTTTTTGATGAGTGTATTGTGTATGAAACGGAGGATTACGAGTGAGTAAATTAACTAACAAAGGCTTATTGATGACGGCATTGATTTGTGGCAATGTTCTTTGGGGGGGAACTGCGGTTCACGCTGAAGAGATTGGCGAGTATGATCTGGATACGATGGTCGTTACGGCGACAAGAACAGCGCAAGAGAACATAAAAGTTCCTGCTCAGGTTAATGTTATTACTGCTGAAGACATAAAAAAAAGAAATGTTTTAACGATTACTGATGCATTGAAATCTATACCTGGTTTATACGATGCTAGAGTCGGTGGTATGTCTAATACTGCAAATGGTATTCAACTACGTGGATTTGATGAGGAAAGTGTACTCGTTTTATATGATGGCATGCCAATGAATGACGGTTACTCGGCAAAGGTTGCTTGGAGTGCAATATCCATTGATAATGTTGAGCGTATAGAAGTAGTACAAGGTGCAGCTTCGTCTCTTTATGGTGGTCGAGCTGTTGGCGGTGTTATTAATATTATAAGTAAAGACTCTGATAAGGATACGGCGCATGTATATGCTAATTATGGTTCCGATAATACTTGGAAACGAGGAGTTAATTTCACAAAAAAATTAGATGATAAATGGTCTTTAGGGTTTGGTTATGAAAATCGTAGAACAGATGGCTATGATAGAAAGCCTGTATTCTTGTATGATTCTAGAGCTAAAACTACGCATGCAAATACAGAACTAGCTACTGGCTCTAATAGTACTATCAGAAATGACGGCAGACAGGTTCAAATCATAGGTACACCTGGCAAACAAGCAAGCAAAGACGATAATTATAATTTCAAAATCAAACATAAATTTAATGATAAACAGTCTTTGACATATAAATATTCCCATGATAAATTTAAGTCGTTTAGCAGCGATGCTAAAACGTATATGCATGATTCTTCTGGTAATCCGATTTACAAAGGCTATATTCAACTCCCTAATGGCAAATACCTTGATTTCAAGGAATCAGATTTTACAGATAGCATCAACTATAAAAAAGTAGATATACATGCTCTTTCCTATCAAGATGATATTAATAATATTAAATTTAATGTTGGCTTAACTAATATTAAAGATAATGGTTATTCTTCAGGATCTGACTTGGCTGGAGAAGGAAGCGGTACTAAGCGTATCTATCCTACGAAAGCATATAAGGTTGATTTTCAGAAGGTATGGGATAAGGAAAAACATACTATTGTAACGGGATTTGATATTCAAAAAGACACAATGGATTCGTATACCTATAAATTAGCCAAATGGTCAGATAGAGATTCAACTATTGGTTTTTCTACAGAAACGTTAGGTGGTACAAATTTAGTTGAAGCTTTCTTCATTCAGGATCAATATAAATTCACTGATGCCTTCAATATGACCGTAGGTTTAAGATTGGATAGATATGAAAAGAAAGATGGATACTATAAAAATAAAAGAATAGATGAAAAATCTTATACTGAGTTAAGTCCTAAGCTGGCACTGACGTATACACCAGATGATGATACTACATATTATGTATCTTATGGACATTCTTTCAATCAGCCTACATTATATAAATTATATAGAGAATCAACTACGGTTATGGC
>OIZX01000529.1_pt1 | contig 25622 bp, 20 predicted proteins | sample 1588621 | NCBI WGS metagenome assembly OIZX01 (sample SAMN03283276) | human gut metagenome | biome: human-associated habitat; material: feces | host: Homo sapiens | place: Peru | collected 2012 | reverse complement strand
GGCATTGCGGATAGGATTTCTATGCTCTTTTGAGTTTTAGCGGACAGCAATAATTTACATACATCGTTGATACGCTTGTCTGCTGTGAAGAAAGCTTCCACACTGGTGCGGCGCACAAGTTCGTTCTTGTCTTCCTCACTAATCTGGTCGGTAAGCGCATCAAATTCCTCTTGGAGTTTAGTCTCATCCATGTGCATCTCCACAGGAACCGTCTTGAAGTTCAGTTCAAGTGTTGCACCATCGGCAACAGAATCCTGGAATGTGTACTTAGAGATATAGCCATACTCATCCTCCTCCGCACCAAAGCAGACAAAGGTGTTGTGATCATTTCTATTGATTGGAGTACCTGTCAATCCGAAGAAGAATGCGTTTGGCAATGCGGTACGCATCTTCTTGCCAAGGTCACCTTCCTGTGTACGATGGGCCTCGTCCATCAAAAGGATGATATTATCTCTGTCGTCAAGCACCTGGCCATCAATTAAATCTCCAAACTTGAAGATAGTGGTGATCAGAATCTTGCGCTGATGAATCTTTGTTTCCAGCTCAGATTTGCTCTCAATTCCCTCTACATTAGGAATCTCTGCACGAGTGAAATCGCCCGTTATCTGGTCCTCAAGGTCTATACGGTCGTCCACGATGAGCACAGTAGGCGACTTCAAATCTTGCTGCAGACGAAGTTTCTGAGCAGCGAAGACCATCAGCCACGATTTACCCGAGCCCTGAAAATGCCAAATCAGGCCCTTCTTTGGTCCCTTACCATTTCTATAGGTATTCAATACACGCTGCACGATAGCCTCTCCACCCAGATACTGCTGGTATCGGCACACTATCTTAATCTTCTCTCCGCTCGCGGTACCTGTGAACACAGAGTAGAATCGATAAATGTCCAGCAGGCGCTCAGGATCAATAAACTCCAAGTAGTTGTGTTGCACCTGCATCAATGAGCCATGGAGACGCTTCTCGTCCGCAAACCAGGGTCCCCATTTGTCAATCGGACATCCGATACCTGCATATTGCAGTTCCTTACCCTCGCTGGCAAAGCTAAGGATGTTAGGTACGAACATCTCAGGGATGCTCTTCTGATAATGCATGATATCAGTAGCACCATCAGCCCATGTTACTTGTGGACGAACAGGGGTCTTAGCCTCGCCAATAACCATAGGAATGCCATTGATGACGAATACAAGGTCAAGGCGCTTGCCTCCCTCCTTGCTCAGTCTGGGGTACTCCCATTGATTGGTAACGACACAGCGGTTCTTATACTCCTTGCCATCCTTATCCTTTCCGTCGCTGAAGAAACGGATGTTGATGTTATCGCCATCTGGCCCAAAAGGATATGAGTTCTCCTCAAAGAGAAGTTTGCGGAATTGATCGTTAGCATCCACCAGTCCATCAGCCTGCCCGCCACTAGTGATTGCAGCACGTAATTTGTATATCACCTGCTCTGCTTGTTCCGGAGTGATAGGGTTAAGACGGAGCAATGCCTCCAAAAGCCACTCCGTTACAAGTACCTCATCAGGGAGACGGGGTACGAACTTTGGCTCAACATAGATCCATCCGCGCTGAGCAGCAGCATTAATGAGCATCTGCTCCACAGTATTGTCTTCGTTAAAGTATGCCATATTTCTGTTATCTAATTAATATTTCTGAAATCAAAAAACAAATACAAAAACCGTAATGTACTGTTTTACAGGATGTTACGTATCTTGTTGCATAAGTTTGTTTTTTCATTGTTTTTTTTATTGCCACTATATTAAAGAATATCTACGGCTGTTTTTGACTCCTTCTGCCTTTATTTTTTTTTCAACGAGATTGTATACTATTTTTCGAACCTCTTTCAAATCTACATCTGGCAATCTTGCTGCGATTTCAGAAATCTTGCTTTCTGGATGTTTCTTGAGATCCTGCAAAATCAGCGTTTCTAAGACGTTTGGTTCTACAGTTTTCAAGGTTGTTGGAATCTTATCTGCCTTAGCATTCTTAATGAGCATAGGATTAATCATATAGTATGAACCCTTATTTGCGCCTTTTTGAAGAACAAGTCCCTTCTTCACCATTTGCTGTGTATAACTTCTCAAACGCTCATCATCGGCCAACTGCAATTCTTTGCTGAGATCAACTGCATAGATTTTCTGCTCTCTAGCAATTATTCCAAAAGCAATAAAGTCCTTCTGTCTTAGGTCATAATTCTTCAAAACATAGTCAAGTAAAGGGAGTATCTCCGGTTTCATGATTCTTGCATATTGAGTAACAGTACACTCGCTATACGATGACTCTACAATAGGCTTCTCTTTTACCTCCATAGAGTTGAGCTCGTATATTAAGTCATAACCAGATCCTTCGCCTTCCATCAAGCCTAACGCGAACATTAACTCAATGAAATGCGGATTACGTCTATGTTTTGCATGAAGGATATTATCCTTGGTGACACCTAGTGGAAGTCCTCCAGGATTTGATATTTCCAGTCTGTCAGGAAAGACCTTAATCATTATATCGCTAGATATAGTCATAGATTGGTGTACTATGGCGTTAACTAGGAGTTCTCTGAGAACCTTAGAGTTATAGTGTCGAATTTGCTTTCTAAATAATCCATTAGGAAACTCATAATAATACGTCAACTCTATGGCCTCCTTTTCTATGGCCTCAAGTAGTTCCTTCGGATTCTTACCATCGTTACGCCACTCTACTTTTCGGATTTTGCGCTCTTCTGCGTCATACACGATATACTGAACGGTTATTGGATAACTAATCCAGTTTTTCTGCTTACTCGTTCCTAACCACAGAACTCCAAGATTAGTCAAGAAACCTTCATCTATAAGACAATAGTAATCTGCTATCTCGTCATTATCCATCTGTCTTATATGGTCACTAATGCGATTTGATCTTCTTACTTCATCTGCCAGAAGAGCAAGTTTGTCCAAGGTGTCTTGATCCACTTTAAAACGGCTACGTGTTATTTCCCATTGGAAGCAGCCTTTAATTTCACTCAAGCGTAGCATATCCTCACTTCTTACAGGCTCACATTTATCCGCAAAACGCATATAGAACTTGCCGTCAGAAGTAGAGGCTATAGATTTCATTGATGGTGCAATTGTAACTGTGAAATATTGACTTCCAGTTTCGTCTGTCAGTACTTCTGATGCATAAAGAGCAACATTAAAGCACAAACTTCTCAATCTTGTTACAGTATTATTTACCTCTTCAGGATCAACCGTTTGATTAGGAAGTGTATGTTTCTTCTTATCATCATAGCCTACATAGATTACTCCCCCTTGTGCGTTTGCTAATGCCACACAAGTGGTTGAAAGTTCTTTAAATCCCTTATCTCCGGTTCTGATTTTTTGGAGGGATTTGTATTCTATTGTTTGAGTTTCAGAGTTCATTTATTTAGTTTTTTACAGTGAATACTTACTATATTTTATTGACTTCCGATGCAATAATTTTGATTTATCGGCCTGCTCGGCAATGGAAACAAACTTCAATTGTTGTTCAATTCTGGGTACTGGTATTTCCATGTTGTTGATATAATCAGGCTTTATATTAAGGATATTGGAACCTGCCCCCAACTCTTCAATTTTATTTCTATAGATTGAAGTTTGGAAATAGGATGAAAGATACATTGGATGTATAGTATCTTTGCATCTAATGCCCAAACAGAACGCTCCAAAAGAAGTCTTATGTAATGGTGGTTCTGTAATCATAGCAGCCTTACCCACTAGGTTCTTACTGCCATTTGAGCCACACATAACTATATCTCCTTTACTTAATTCTTGAGCTTCTGACACCCTTGTAGAATCAACAAATACGATATCATCGTAGTTAATTAGTCCATTGAATATATTGTTAGATCTAAGAATTACTGACGAATCTTTGTCTTTTGCGTCCCTAACATCAGTGGGCTTATAGGAAACACCTCTGATTACTTCAATATGTGCCTTAAGTTTCTCACATGTGAAATTATCATTGTAGAACATCTCGATAAATTGCGATTTGAATCCCACAAATTTTGATTTATCGGCCTGTTTGTAGATAGCTTCAAACGCTTGTTGCTCACCGATTGGCGGTAGTCCGACCAAGAAGTTCTCAAGGAAGGCTGCTCCTACTCGTTTTTGACCGCCAGTTCCTGACATATTCTTTGAAGCACGCTCTCTGAATATGGGCATTCGAGTAAGTGCTAAAAGCCAGTAGGCATTGGAAATATTGTTTATTGGTCTAAGTACATGGAACTCGGTTGACCCCATTCCAATTCCATTAGTAAGATCTTGAGCAATAGTACCTTTGCCATTTTCCATGCATGGTGTTATCTTTGCGAAAAGAACATCATTGTTTTCAAAGTAAGTAAAGCCTTTCTTGACTTTTCCGTATTCTTCATCGGCTACATCAACCAAATGACCATTTTCGCTTACTGATGGCATAGGGACAAAAGAAACCATATCAGAATCTTCTAAGTTTAAGCGTGGGCGTCTTGGGTTAAGCTCACAGCATTCCCCTAACTTCTTTAATCCATACTTCTGAACGTCAGAAAGAGGATTGCCAAACATCTCGATAAATTGCGACTGTACTTCCATAGCTATCCAAGGTATTTGCGGTGAGACAATTTGACATTATTTTGGTTCACCATGGCGTACTGCAAGGTGGTATCGAGGCTTTGATGCCCGAGAAGGTGCTGTACCTGTTCTATAGGCATACCTTTGTCAATGGCCATTGTGGCCAATGTACGGCGAAATTTATGAGGGTGTACCTTAGGGATGTTGAGTTGACGGCCGAGATTGCGTAAACGAATCTCGACACCGCTAATTTGCAGACGTTCACTTGGGGCAAGGAGGGACACGAAGAGGGCCTCGTTGTTGTCAGTGCGCTCAGAAAGATAGCGGGAAAGGTGAATCTTGGTGCGAGCATCAAAATACACCTTTCTCTGCTTATCTCCCTTACCGGTTACTATGCACTCTCTGTTTTGGAAGTCTATATCCTTTCTGTTGAGCTTGACAAGCTCTCCTACGCGCATACCTGTAGAGGCAAGCAAGTCTATCATGGCCAGGTCACGACTATTACCAGCGTGGTCTCGCATTTCTTCAAGAGCCTCGTCAGAATATGTTTCCTTAACCGTTTTGCCCGTCTTTACCTTATGAATGCGTCTCACCGGGCTCTTTACGATGTAGTTCTCATCTTCGAGCCAAGCGAAGAAACTGGATAAGATGCGACGGATATTGTCAACTGTCACCTTGCTGGCACCGCTCTCCTTCTGATAGTTGTTCAGGTAGTTACGCAAGTCATCGGTAGTGACATGCGAAATCTTCTTGTCTATCTTCGTGAGCGCATTGTTGATGGTGCTACGATAGTAGGCAATCGTATTTTCCGAACAGCCCTCAACACTCTTGGATGAGATGAAGGAAGTTACCAACTCAGAGTTGGACTCTTTTGCGTTTGACTGCTCGTTTTCGGTCACGCGGACATTGCGGAAGGTGTATTCCAGCACCTTTCGCAGTTGGCTGAGCTGCTCATTATTCAATGTGTTGAGCATCGCCTGTTCTATGTCGTTAATTAAAATCTCAATCATATCTATGTATGTTGTTGGTATAATTATCGCGCGACCTAATCCCTTTATATCAAATATTGTATTGTTTTAAGATAGGTGAAGTACATGCTCCGATGCATTCACATAGACCTTTATGATATTCAATCAAAGTGGATATCAATTCACTTACATCATAAATATCAAATGCCTTATGCGAATCGTATTTGTCCTCAGACAAGTTAATCTTAATTATTTTTTTACCTTCGTCATTTTTCGTTTCTTCCAAATTATCAAAATGTACAATACGTATTGGAGTTTCTGATTCAACCCCTTTTACATGCAATGGGGAACGATGTTTTATCTCATTCGCCCAGTATCTAACTCTTTTAGATTCCTCTAAATGATGAAAGCTAACAATTGAATTCATCTTATTATTGGTGCCATTCCAATTTTCAATTTTGTCATATTTGCATTCTTTCATCATCAGCTCTATTTGGGCAAGAGTCCAATTTGAAGGAATGGTACTTACTTTACTCTTTGTGTTATCTTCCCAAATTCTATAAAACACCCAAACAACTTGAAGTAGAAGATCAAAACAGTTGTTGTACCATATTATTGAAGAGTTGATATAAGCATATTGCATCATCTTATCTCCTTTCCCATCTGTATCTCTTTCTACTAACTCTGGATATTGCTCTTTTGCAGCCATCAACAAGTTCAATCGGGCAATGCACAACTCTTTATAGAGACCATCCATTCTTCTGAAAGTCTCTATCCATATTGGTTCTATTGGATTATGAAGAATTTCCAATCCTCCAATATGATCCATACGTTCCAATTCTGTTTCAAGTTGTTGTATATTGTATTTCATATCAAACATTATTTATAAGTGATTTTATCACTCTATCTATTGCCTCTATCGATTTGCGGAGTTCAAATTTTGATTTATCGGACTGTTCGGCAATGGAGACAAACTGCTTTTGCTCATCCTCGTCTGCATTTGGAATACCAATTTCAAGATACTTACTCATGTTGAGATTTTGAATACCAGTAGTCTTACTGCCCATGCTTCTAATCGATGTTTTATTCATTTGGTAGAAATAGAACAACGCATAGAACGCAAAGCGAGGATCAATATCTTTGAAACGTAGAACTTGAGTAAAGTTGTTACAGAGATATTGCTCATCTTCCTCAAAAAGAACCACTCTGCCCACAGGATTGTCTGCGGTGCCGCCAGATCTTTCGAGTATAGTATCATACTTAAGAATTTGCTTCTTCTGTATTTTGTGTTCCTCGATTGAGCGCGTTACAACTTCAGAGAGGTTGAGTTTGCCGAAGTTTGTAAAGTTCGTAGTCCTGATGACTTTTACGCCAGTACCATCGAGGTCTTCCTTTCCCCAATCTCCAGGAAAACTATCCTTGATATAGTAGCCAACTGGTGTGGTTGTCCGCTCTCCAAACATCTCGATAAATTGCGATTTCACCATCTCGTCAGTAGCCACAAGGAGCTTCTTGTAACTTTCTTTTAGACGATAGGCTGCCCAAAGTTTATCGGCAAGGACAAGCTGCTTGTCGAGAGATGGAAGTTCAAATTCTTGCTCTCGTAAATCCTTCCAATTGATAGTTGGAGACAATCCGCCCACAGAGATACGGACAGCCCTTTCCATAAATTGATCTGAACTTATAAAGAATGGGAAGAAGTCTTTGTTGATAACCTCTTCATTAGGTCTAAGTACCATGCCATGAGCAGAGAATATGCCATCAAAAGGAGCAATACCTACTTTTCTTTGATAAGCACGACGCTTACCAAAGAGTATATCTCCCTTCTTCATAAGCAACTTTTCTCCAGTAGGAGCAACATCAGATCCCCATCTTGTAATTGACAAGCAATCGCTATCAAGATGCTCTAGGCCGATGTAATGCTCTTTGTCGTCATCTGTAGGTTTCTTCTTAGCTGTGCTATTGAAGGCTATTTGATCAAATCTATATTGCATTTTCAATCAGGTCTTTTAGTGAGTTGTATTCCTTGCACATTGCCTTACTTGCATCTAACCACTTAGATATTGAATCATCAAGACTCAAGGTCTCATGAGAGGTAATCTCGTTAATGAAGACATATTTATGAATTGTAAGATCGAAATGGTTCTGTTCGATTTCTTCCAAATCTACAATCCTCTTAAAATCATCTATGTCGTCTTGAGAATGGTATGCCTGCAGAATTTTGTCAATATGAGATTGTTCTAAAAAACTTTCCGCATTTTTTCGAGTAACCTCATTTTTCGCATTGATAAAGATTACCTTATCATGCATTTCCTTGGGCTTATTGTTATTGCAGATAATTATGCATGCTTCCATTGGAGCATTATAGAACAAATTTGGCCCCAGTCCAATTACGGCTTCGACTTTCTTCGAACGAACCATCTGTTCTCTTACATCAGACTCCTCATTACGAAATAGTACGCCATGTGGCAATAGAATGGCGCAACGACCATTATTGTCGTTCATTGAGGTAATAATATGTTGCATAAAAGCATAGTCAGCTCTGCTTTGGGGAGGAGTTCCAAAAATATTTTTCCCCCATTTGTCATTGGTGAATCCGGTTCTGTTCCATTCACTAATGGAATACGGCGGATTAGCCAGCACAATATCAAACTTCCTCAATCGACTGCCATCCACGAATCCCGGCTTCTCAAGTGTATCTGCATTAACGATAGAAAAATCCTCCACGCCATTCAGATACAGATTCATGCGGGCAATAGAACTGGTGAGGGCATTGATCTCCTGGCCAAACACCTTAACGCCCTGCCAAGGCTGGCCCTTCTGACGAAGGAAATCCAGACATTTCACAAGCATGCCACCCGAACCGCACGTAGGGTCATAAATACTCTCGTTTGGTTTTGGCTGCAGAATTTCAGCCATCAATGTGACTACTGTTCGGTTGGTATAAAACTCCTGCGCAGTATTGCCGGCATCATCGGCAAACTTGCCTACAAGATATTCATACGCCTGCCCCATCTCATCGGCAGGACAAGAGGCGAGTGAGAGGTCGTAGCGCGAGAAGTCTTCTATTAAAGAGGTAATGATATGGTCAGGCATCTTAGCCTTGTTAGTCCAGCCATCCTTAGGACCGAAGATTCCCTCCAATCCGCCGATGACGCGGCCATCCATCTTCTTTCCTGGATTGGCCTGTTCGATGGCAATGAATGCTTCCACGAGACGCTGACCGACATTCTCTGTCACCTCACGCACATCACTCCAATGAGCACCATCAGGGATGCGGATGACAAAATCCTCACTCTGTGCTCGTGCAAATTCTTCACCTCCCTCGCATACAAACTCGCCAAACTGCTCGTCATACACATCTGAGATGCGCTTGAAGAACAGCAAAGGGAAGATGTATTCCTTGTAGCCAGCGGCATCAATCTGGCCACGCAGACGGGTAGCCGCTCCCCACAGGAACTGCTTCATTTCGTCGAGTGAGATAGGTTCACCCTTCATTCTGTATTTCTTCTGTTCTGCCATGATTTATGCGCTGATAAGTTTCTTAAATTCCTCTTCTGCCAGACGAACGGCTTCGAGGGCTTCGATGAATTCTTTCTTTACCTCCTCGTAAGGACGGATAGCCTCTTTGTGATACTTCACATAGCGGTTGGGCGAGAGGTTGAACTCCTTCTCTTCGATTTCCTTCAGGGTAACTACCTTCGAGAAGTCCTCTATATCCTTGTAGTCGGCATAAAGCTGATAGAGACGGTCCACATCTGCAGGAGAGAGAATGTTTTGGGCACGCTTGGCAGTGAGTATCTTGGTGCCATCTATCATCAAGATGCGACCAGAGTGCTCTGCTGGCTTCATCTTACGGAGAATGAGGAAACACGGAGAGAGGCCAGTGCCATAGAAGAGTTTATCACCAAGTGTTACCACAGCCTCAATGAGATCACTCTTGGCCAGTTTCTCACGGATGCGCCCTTCTTCATTGCCACGGAAGAGAATGCCCTGTGGCATTACCACTGCCATGCGGCTATTGCCTGGTGCCATACTCTTCACCATGTGCTGAATCCACGCATAGTCACCGCAAGAGTCTGACGGCGTACCCCAGACGTTACGGCCAAACTTGTCTGACGACCATTCTGTAGATCCCCACTTATCAAGGGAGAACGGAGGATTGGCTATCACGCAGTCGAACTTGGCGATGCCGCTACCCTGCAGAATCTTTGGTGAGCGAAGTGTGTCGCCCTGCATGATATTGAAATCGGATGCACCATGCAGGAAAAGATTCATCTTGGCAATGGCAGCATTGCCAACATTCTTTTCCTGGCCGAAGATGCTACCACAACAGAGATTGTCGTGGTGCATGTGATGTACAGCCTCGATGAGCATACCACCACTACCGCAGGCAGGGTCATAGACCGTCTCGCCTGGCTTGGGATCGAGAATACGAACAAGCAGACTTACCACCGAACGTGGTGTATAGAACTCACCCGCTTGGGCCTTCGAGTCATCGGCAAACTTCTTCAGCAACACTTCGTAGGCATCACCCATCAAATCGGCAGGATAAGCATTGTTGCCAAGATTGCGGGTAGAGAGATGCTCGATGAGGTCGCGTATCTTGCCGTCGGTGAGGATATTCTTGTTGGTCCATTTCTGGCTCGAGAACATACTCAACACTCCATAGAGGGTATCAGGGTTGGCCAGTTCTATCTTGCGCATGGCACCGACTATGGCAGCGCCAAGGTTTTCCGAGCGCTCGCGTACATCCTGCCAGTGACAGCCGTCAGGTATGTCGAAACGATGCTGCTCAGGCAACATCGCATAATCCATATCGCCACCGCTCTCCTCCAATGCAGCCTGCATCTCTTCGTCATATACATCCGAGATGCGCTTGTAGTAGAGAATTGGCGTGATATAATCCTTGAAATTATCTTGGCTCACAGGACCACGGAGTATGTTGCAGGCCTCGAACAGGAAGTTGTACAAGTCTTGCGCATTCTCCATCTTTATCTGCTCCTCAGTCTTGGGAGTGTCAAAGAGACCTGGAGTATTATTCTTTTTCTTCTTAGCCATACTTAAATAGTTAAGTGTTTCGAACTAGTTCACTCATTTTTACCTGAAGAATACTCGCTATTTTGCCAAGTGTTTCGAGCGATGGTTGAGAGGTGTTCGTGCACCATTTGCTAACAGTGGCAGGATCTTTTCCGACCTGTTCTGCCAACCATTTTGCCGTTTTCTTTTGTTCTACAAGAACTACCTTTATGCGATTGAGATCCTTACTATTCATTGACTTTCAATTTGAATTTGATTCCAAAGTTACATTGTTTATCCGAAAATCCATCATAAATTCATAAAAAACTGAAGAAAAACCATCATTTTCTTTGCGTTTAACTTCAATCTTGAATAATTCGGGGGTCGCATCAACAATTATTTGGTCTATATGCAACAAGGCCACCGAAGCAAAATGCGACGATGGCCTTCTCCTAAATATACGTCCCGATATCCTAATGCGTTGACTACGGAATACTATAAAACTTGTCTGAAAGGTACAAGATAATCCTACGCCCTCTCTGGTGTTTTGAAGTCTTGGACATCTCAAACTTCTCTCGGAAGTCGTAAACAATCTCAGCGTTTATTCTTTGGGCAGGATCCTTCTTATACTCTTTACCGGAAAATCTATTTACTGCGCGAAGGAATGGCTCGAAGCCCATGTCCTTGTCCATATGTCCAGAACGAATAAGGGCTGCCTTGATATATGCCGTTTCGTACTCGTGTTCCATGTCATTGAGGGCAGCCATGATGGCCTCTTTGAGGGCAGATTTATCCTTAGCGATAAGAATATCGTCAAGAGATTGAGTCTCTTGCTGAATACGATGACGCCCGTGTCTTCCCTGTGTTGCAGCTAATTCTGCAGTCACTTCACGTTGGATGTCTGTATTATTGTATTCTTTTGCATCTTTCTTCCAGTCCGCCTTTTTATCATATCCCTTAGATACGCTTGTTGACACCAATTTACCAACCACATTGGTTACAAGGGTTGTAATAAGCATGCTTTGAGCGCCCATGGAACTCATAGCGTTGCTCATCAGTTTTGACGTGCTCCTGAGTCCATGGTCAAGTACTATGTAGTACAGACCACTTAGTAAGATGGGATTCTGTTTTTCAAGGGCCAAATCGCAGAGGTTGCAAATAATCTCATTCATACAGAAAAGTCCTGCAAGAATAAGTCGACGTCCCTGCATCTTGAGTTCCTCCTCGCGAGATCCCAGAAACATCAGTGCAAGCATACGATAATTGGCAGGAATGCCGTTCCACCACTCATCAATCCCGGGTATTCTAAAATAGAAGACCTTTGGGGTGTCCGGTTCATCCTTCTCTGTTACATATTCCTCTGTCCATTCTTCCTGCGAGGTGTCGAAACGAGCGTACCCATCGAAATTAAGAAACTTTTCAACAAGCTCGTCTATTTCCCTTTTCTTGTCATCTATTTCAGAGGGAAGAACCTCTGCCCCAAATAGTTCCTTGCACATAACCAGAATGTTTGCAGGGATACACTCCACTGCCATCTCGAACAATTTAGCATAGACAGAGAAATCACCACTAGTGTTGGATTCTAAATCATCTCGAAAAGACAGATACTCTTCTTCGTGCTCCTTCTTCCATTCTGTCAGGAATTCCACAAAGCATCTTTGCTGATAATTGCTCAGCAGCTGTATAGTGAATTTCTTATCATTCATAAGTTCTACCCATTTTTTATTTGAGGTGTACAATGTTACTTCAAAAGGGGCACAAATCCGCACGTTTTCCTGTCAATTACATTTTTCACATGCGTTTATCCTTAATTGCATGCAAACTAATGATACAACTTTGCAGAAAAGCAGGGCTATCTCTTTGCCAAGAGCTTTAGGAGCATAGCAGTCTTCTCTTCCTCCGTCATGTTTTTGATGTCCTCCTCTGTTACCTTTGGCTCCAAATCCAGCAACTTGCTATTATACTCAAATTGGGTCTCCAGAGGGTATTGGGCGATATATCTGTCGGTGATGGACTTGCTTGTGGAGTGTCCCATACTCTCAGAGATGTATTTCTCTTCAACGCGGGCGTGAGCTAGGTTTGTACCATAGGAATGCCTGCACCATGTTCCTGATGGGCGCACCTCCCAATGCAACACATCCTGACAAATCTTGATAACACGATCCTGCACGTTGGAATTTTCTTGAGAGATGCGCTTACGCTTGTCTACTTTGAGTTCTGCTCCTTGTAGGATATCAGGGAAGACGAAGCCATTGAGCACAGGCTCTGCTGCAATCTCATCAAGGATTCGCTGAAGGGGTTCTATGATGGGGATGATAACCTCAGAACCGCCCTCGGTGCGATTGGTTGTCTTCACACGCTTGAATTTGAAAGCCTTTCTGCCGGTATCAAAGTAATATTGAGAGTACGTCAACTCGCCTGCATCTGCCATATTGAAGCCATTGCAAAGGTATTGGGCAAGGAATAGCCCAAGTGAGTAATGAGCTTTCTCAGCATACCCTGCCTTCCATGTATTGGGATAGCGTTTTTCCGTGAATACGCGATACAATTCTGTCATCTGCTCAACTGATAGGTAGCAGTGTTTTCTCGTATCACCAACGGGAATGGCCACAAGTTTCTTCTTCTGGATGTTAGAAAATGGATATTCTTGATTGGCAAGAAAACCCATAGATACGCACTCGTTCCATACAGCGCGGCAGGAGCGTAGGTAAATGCCGCGAGTGGTATCACTAATCTTGCCAACCATGTTTCCGTCAGCATCCTCCACGCCGTGTATCATGCCGTTATTCCAATATTCAATATCTTCCTTCCCTACCTTAAAGCCTTCGATGGGTCTGTTCCAGATAATCTTCATGAATGATTTCAATGCACACTCATACGATTCTGCGGTGGTGTATTTCTCACCATTATTATGGGTACGGTAGAAGTTAATCTTGTTTTCCCACACACCAATGAAGGATGATTCTTTGTTTGTGTCCACACCTGTAACAACAGACTTTATTCTATCGAGCGTCAGACTATTGCCCAAGCGCTCTATCAACTCTGTCTGCGCCTCAAAGATGGCATCAAATTCAATTTTCTTCTCATATAGTTCTGAGCGGACTGCTCTTGCGCTCAGCGTACAAACCTTCGCAAAGTCTTCTTCTGTAAATTCGCCCGCCACATAGTTATACCATGACTTTCTATCAATAGTATAACGCATTGCGACAGGAAAAGTGTCCCGATCCTTCTTTGGATGACGCTTGTCAATAATGAGTGCGTAAGTACAACTTCCGAACCTTGCGCTCCTGTATGTTGTATCCAGTTTCTTTGCCATATTCCTTACTATAGTCTGGAGGTTTTATGCATGTCATTTTCTCTGTTTTGGGAAAACAATGGGAAAACAAAGTTCGCCACTTTCACCCTAACCCCCTTTATTTCCGATGTATATCGGGAAAACAATGGGAAAACAAAGACATTTTGATATGGGATTTCTTGGCATATCATAAACTGCCACAAAAGTAGCAAATCGCTGTGTATCAACGAAATTTATCAATATAAAAAATTATAAAATATCAATCTCTCAGACTCATAATCTGGAGGTCCTAGGTTCAAGCCCTAGCTGGTCCACACTAATAATCAAGCACTTACAGAGTTTCTGTAGGTGCTTTTTCTTTTGTTTGCGAACACCACGCGAACACCGAGCACATGACAATACGATTCCCCATACCTCTGATTTAGCTGTATACAGCCTTTGGTGTTCGCAAAATGCGATTTCGGCGTTCGCATTGGTTCTTTTAGATGACTATTGACCTTCATATTGACTTTTCTTTGTAATAGCTCATTTCTCTTCATTCTGCAAGTACTTCCCAGAATCCGCCCTTATCAGGGCCAACTCGACGAAGGTACTTACCACGCATGGCTTCGATATTGCGAGACACTGCAGAAGGATGTAATCCTAATATCTTGGCAATATCGACCTTTGAAATGTACGGATCATCTGCCATCAGTTGCAAGATTGATTTACGAACTTCTGTCAACTTCGTCTCTTTTCTGTTCGGTTTCTGTTCGGTTTTCTGTGTCCCTTTCCATTTTTCTGTTCGGTTTCTGTTCGGTTTCTATCACCTTTTCCGTCACCTTCGGCACAGTTATCTTCAAGATGAACTCATCGGTTCGGAATGATGGGATACTTGCACCGTTAACCTCTTGTTCACGACATATACGGTCGAAGCCCTCGCCGAACTCCTTCACATAGTGATATGTTTTGAGGAATGCAGCAATTTTCGGGTTTCGGGAGAAATGTGTGTTGCGGATATTGTTGGGTTTAACTTGTCCTGGGAGTTTGCCAGGAGACTCAAACACCAAACGGTCATCAAACATTTTTATCTGAATTTCCGTTCCTTTTATGTTATAGGCTCTGTGGCAACATGCGTTGACTGTCATCTCTTGAATGACGAACTCTGGATAATCACGCTTCGTCACGAACTGAGCATGTTGCCCTAAGAACGTATGTTCTCTCACTTGGGTCTCAATAAACTCAATAGTTTTCTTGACTTGATTCAGAATGGTACCTTCAAATGTGACGTCCTTGATGACGTTCATTTCTGCTCCCACCCTTTCATCAACTCCTTCGTATCTGATAAAACGGGTACGTGCTCGAGGGAAGAACTTCTGCGGATTTTTGCCAAAGAGAAGAATACAAGCCGTACTGACAACCTCCTCGCCATTCCTATTTGTAGTTACAAATCCATTATTTTCTCGCAGGTATTGAAGTGGTGTCTTACCATATCCTACCAACTTGGCATAATCATCAACAGCATCCATATCAATATCATCAATGGTGGCTCCATATACAGCAGTATCCTCAAAGTAACGTTCACCCTTGTCGTACATCAACTGCACACGTTCATCAAAAGTAAGTTTCTTGCTCTTGTCGCCCACACGCATATAGGCTTCGTCCGCCTGATTGGTGTGAAGGTTTGGGCTTGCAGGGATGTTCATCAGCAAGATGCGGTTCTCGTTACCATCCTTATCCGTAACAGGCATATAGGAGCAACTGACGGAAATTGACGGATTGCAGAAGTCAAACGGCACACGCAGCAACTCATTGAGATTTTCTGTCTATTGGTTCACTCCCTCAATCTTCCGTGTCTTGTCTGACACGCCAATGGCAATCACCCCACCGTCGGCATTTGCGAATGCCACAATAGGTATAGCCAAAGCCTTCGGCTCTATCTGAATGCTCTTGCAGTCAAATGTCTGGTCTTCTTTACGAGTTGTTATTTCTTCTATTGTCAGTGCCATATAATATTTAACGAGTTGTTACCTTTTAATATTTTACGTGGAACGCTTATTCTTTTAGTTTGTAAGTGCGATTTTTATTGCTCCCACAAGGAATAACCAATTCTTTTTCAACTAACTGGTAGAGCAATGTTTTCGTCTGAGTCATGCCTAAAGACAACATCTCTGCAAGTTCCGCTGTCTTTGTTTCACCATGCAATCGTAAATAATTAACGATTATCGTCGGTTTATCGTCGGTTGCAGACTTTATCGTCGGTTTATCGTCGGTCTTATCGTCGGTCGTAGACTTTGTCGTCGGTTTATCGTCAGTTTTAGCGTTATCGTCCACATTTATCGTCCGCATCTGTTGAGATACCTTGCTGATGTCTATAGAAAGAGTTGTACGGGCAGGAGCATAAGTGATGTTATATTCTGGCTGGGCATCAAGTTCCCTCTTGCAGATGTCAAACACATCGGGAATACCACTGCCGGCCCTCTCGCCAAAGTCAAGCAGACTAAACATCTTCATGATGGTTGTGTTTCGTGCATCCGATGTGCCTCCACTCAGAGCTGTTTTAAGTCCAGTACGCATATCACCAGGATTAGCAAACGTCAGTGATTCGGGTCGGCGGATGATGACGATGCCTTGCAGCCCATAGTGGTCAGCGTGTACCAACGTGTTCACTATCATCTCACGTAAAGCCTTGTGCATGGGTGGGTCATCATCTCGACTACCATCCTCAGCAAGTTGGAAAGGAACAGGGAACACTGCTTTCAGACGGTTATACACATGGAAAAAGAAGTCGAACAGGTTCCCACTCCAGTCACCAGACGATGATACCATTCTATGTGTCCAACGAATCTTTGGGTCAAGCAGTTCACGATAGTCCAAGAAATAATCAGGAATCTCCCTCACGATGTCATATTCATGACCGAACATTAACAGTCCTGCCACAGTCGGGTATACCCGACCATCCTCACGGTCGAAACCCATTGCTCCGAGATTGCGCAGGAACAATTCATCTTCTTGCTTACTCCAAACATGACCTGGATGCTTTCCGTTGAAGTAATTCCGATAGTCATGGACGGTGTTCATATCGAATACGCTCATATCAAGTCCCTTTAGAACCTTTGTGTCAGAGGTTATAGCCGCAGCATCACGGTAGATGGCCGCTACCTGATCGCGATTACACAAGTGGTCACCCTCACCATACCGCACATACGTCCCCGTCATCGGGTCTTGACCGATGTAAACTGGGCGCATAGTCCGTTCGGCTCTGGGCACCTCAATGGTGACAATATGCTTGCCATCCATATCCATAACGTTCACCATATTGTTCGTTAGGATATTGACACTCACCTTCTGGCGATTGTTCACGATGTTCCAGAAGTCAGTCACCAGCTTATGCGCATCCTCCACACCATTCACTGTCAGCGAATAATCATTCTCCTCAACCACACCGAGCAAAATGATGCCACCTTCAGTGTTGGCAAATGACGAATACGACTCCCAAATGCTATTCGGGATTTGAGTCTTTGCTTTCTTCGCTTCTATGCGATGGTCTTCTTGATACATCGCAAGATTCTGAATGTCTATTTGTTGTGCCATATACTTATTAACGTTTTGTTCTGGATTTTATTCTTGTTCAAAAAAACGTAGAAAATGGTCATTTCCTTTTCTTTTTATTCTTTTCGTTGCGCAGACACTTATAATCAGCAACACATTCTTGGATAAACGTATCGCGACCTCTCTGTTCCATAAGTTTCAGTATGACCTCCAAAACAGAGGTTGAATATTTATGAATCGGATTCGATTTTGGTCCTTGCCGTATCTCTGTATGTCGTTTGGGCTTGCTTTTCAAATCCAAATGATAAATAATAGCTTGTATTTCATATGAATTTAGTCCCAATTTTGTTTGAAGTTCTTTTGTTGTCAAAGGATACATTGCATTAGGGTCAATAGCGGCATTGTCAACATCAATAAGACCTTCTATTGTCCCTATTAACTTAAGAGTAGGACTGCCCTCTCCTTCTTTTTCAGTAAAATGTCCTTCTCTGATAAAAGTCAACTGGTCAATTAGCGATTTATCTAAAAGGACTTTTCTATCTCCAAAAGAAATCTCGCCGTTATATTTGTCTAATATATGCACATTTCGTGGGCCAACCATAGAAATGCGCTCTATATGTTTCATCCATAGAATGCGCTCCTTTTCCCTTTCTGTTTCTAATAGGCGATATAGTTCTGGATATTCTATCTCTTTTGTCTCACCTCTGTATCTATAATAGATTGCCCCCTCTCGTAGCACGTCGGACTTATTCTTCTTGCAAACAACAGGTTTTATAACAGCCTCTTCTACTGACAACATGCCAAATGATCTACCTTGAAAATCCTGAAAAGCCATAGTCCATTTAATCTCAGGTGAGAAATATTCACGAATTCTTGCATCAATATCCTTTGGATCTATTTCATGAAGTTTCTGATTTGTCATTCCAATTGGCTTGTGTGGACTATTTAAAACTCCAAAAATAATCTGGCCACCTTTGTTGTTTGCCATGCCAACTAAGGTCTTAAGGTACTTTAGGAGATTATCACCTAATTGAAAGTTTTGTTTGTATTCCAAATTATAACTTTCTCGCTTTTTCAAATACCCTCTATTATCTAATTCAAATGCGAATGCCATATTATTATTTTTTTACAATTCTTGGATTTCGTAATTACACTTTATCTACAATTCTCTTTAAGTCTTTCAATTTGACCAAGAAGAAAGGCATTCCATAGTTGCCCCAATAGAATGCAGGGATATTCTTCACGTCAAAAGCCAGATGTCTTAAAGACTCTTCTGTTTCTTTTTCCTTATGAATACGAAGCATAAAATACGCAGAGTGACCAGGCTTACTAGGGTAGTCTGAACATTTTGGAGCATGCGCTAATGTTTCACCAGTCCAAACATCATGCTTGGTACGAACAATTTTGCGGAGATTTCCCACAAACTGTTCCCCCCTTATGTATAACAGTAGATACTTAGCTTGCATCCAAGGTGAGTCGGCTATTTTATCAAGCGGTATATTATACCACTGGTTATTGAACGTCCATTGGCGTTTCTCCTCGCTACCAGCTATAGCTACCATTACCAAATCATCTGGTTGCATGCCTGCTTTCTCCTCTTCTGTAACGTATGCAAGTGTCCTCTGAGGCTTCGCCTTTGCGACATGACTCTCTGGTGTGGACTTTTCCATCAATATGGATTGTAGATGCTTACGAAGCAGTTCTCCGCCATTAGGTAACAAAGGGAATGCTCCGATATTGACACTTTCAATACTGGAACTGTAATACCGCTTGGCAATGTGTTCGTCATCACCTCGACCTGGGAAAAGGATATATCCACCAATAATTTCTTTTGAGCGATACAGTTCATGCTCCTTACTATAATAAATTGCGTCTCGATAACGATGCATTTGATTTATAGCAGTTGTCGGAGGATAGTCTCCACCTGGAAAAGAATTGCTTTCATCTATATCCTGTTGCTCAAAATCCTTATCCAACTTTCGGTCGTTAATAACTTGGTATTTAGCATCGTAAAGATAGGTGAGTACTATTTCACCAGATTCTTTCCTGATGTTTAGAACAATATCCGGACGCTGTTCTGTTGTAGCGGTGTTAATGCCCATGCCATATTCACCTCCACCACTTCTGCGATTGAAAGTATGTTGGTAGTGTAAACTGATAATGTCACCTTCATGTGCCATCAGTTGATTTACTTTGTCAGCAGAATCTTTCTCTGTTGGTGAAGGATAGCGATATTCCACTACATGTTCCAACGAAGAATTAGTGAAGGGGTTAAGCAATGTTCCTTTGGGCTCCGTGACGAGCTTTTTGTAATCAGGATGATCAGCATTGATGCCAATCGTCTCTGCAACCATCTTCTTCATCTTTATGAAACACCATAATTCATAAATTTCCCATATTTGAAGAGTTCCGATGTTTGCTGCGCCATTATAGAGGTCTATTCCTCGCTTTAGTTTCAGCCAGTCCTTGTATATCTGTTGATACCCAATTCTACTTTGCAGTACGAGGCTTTCTTGCTTTATCCCCTCAAATCTGCCAATAGATTTGAAAAATGGATGCTTAGAGAGTTTCTTTATCGTCTGTTGATAATCTATCCACGTCTGCCTATGTCTTTCCGAAAGTTCTTCCTGTGTCCGACTGAGAACTGTCGATATAATGGAAGCTAAACGTCTTCCAATATGCTGCAAGGTATGCTTGACGAAACGGTTCTCCATCGTATTGTTAGTAGAAGTCACTTCTTCGTAGTCAAAGTAGTACTCCTCCAGCTTTCCTTCTTTCTTGATTTCGCCATACAACTCTTCCATAGAAGGTGTCCAATGCTTAATTTGCTCAGCCTTACGAGAAGTGTGATAGCCAACAATCTGAGAGTGTGGATTTTGAATTATTCGTGCAACATTCTTAATATAATCATCCACAACGCTCTGAAAAGCGTTCATCCATGTTGCATCGTTGTTGATTCTACCACGACTGAATTGCTGAACTGTCAGGCTAAGATAACGATAGATAACATCCTCATATTCCTTGTTAACCTCGCTGAGCAACGTCTTATAGTCATTCTTAGTATCAAGTTTAGGTGATACAACATCGAATTTAACAAAGCCATCATGCCTAATGCCTTTCTTTTGATAGGAAAACTCTAGCTTGAATACTCCTGGTTCATTGAGGAAGTCAAGTTCGCCTGTCAAAGACTTCTCTCCGCCAGATTGAATCTCTTCATCAAAGAAGAAACAATCTTCCACGTCTTTTCTTACATGACGAACCTCTGGAACAGATTCCTCATCCACACCATGAAACAATAGGCGTACTTGATACTTGCATGTCTCAAAAACAACTGGCCATAGGTGTTCCCAATCCTTCCCCTTTGCCAATTTGTCCTCTTCCGAATCGTCTGTTTTTTTGCCCTTTATGGGGCTGTAAAGACACAAGTTACACTCGTCTTTCGAAGTATAACGGCAATATCTTTCAGGTACATCAATTTCCCTATTAGAGCGCCGAGCGTAATTAATACGCCCTTTGAATCGCTCCCATGAGTAGTTGATGTCCTGAGTACGGACTATTATGTCATAGTCTGAATGACTAAACCTTAAAACCTCTATCTGCATCTTTACAACTTATATTTAATTAGGGCCAGAAACGTGTGAACTCTTGATTGTCCAATCGATCTATCATCTCCTGTATTTTCTCCTTCGCTGTCTGTTGATGGTCATCACCTTCTCCCTCTGCTATATGAATATCAGGAGCAAGTTCTTTTAGCCATTCAAGCCTATTGCCATATTTGGCATCAATATCATGTTTCTTTTTATACTCAGATGAAAGAGCAAACATATCGCTGTCACCTTCAATACGAGGAAGTATCTTCATGAGCAGGATGCGATCGATGGCTCGACTTATTATGACATCCAGCTCTGCCTCTGGTTCATCAATGAGCATAACACCTACCATAATTGTCAACTCATTCAGTACACGATAACTCACTTCAAAAGGAGTGCCTTTCAGGGCTTTGTTGATTTCTTCCAATCGTTCTGTCAACTTGATCTTTATGTCTTCTGCTTTATCAGGATTATCTTCAAGAACCTCATCTGCTGTAACATAATGCAGCTTAAATGCACTCTGCCATTTCTGTTGTTCTGCTTCTGGCAGATATTCCAAATCCTTGCTTCCGCCAAACATGTTCATCAGTTTGCCACCATTCATCTCAATAGTCATAGCGCGATCAATCACCTTGCGAGAGAACTGGTGCGTAGTATCATCCATATTTACCGTACCAACAATAATAACGTTGTCTGGCAATGTCAAACCTTCAGTAATCAAGTCATGGCGGCCTCCCACTTCTGCCTTAATATCATTCTCTGTGTCAATGCTGAAAAGTTTCATGTAGATATCACGATCAGTACAGTTTTGTACATAGCTATTACCTTCCGAATCGTGGGTGTTATTAATTGTTACAAGTTCACGGAAATAGGAAGCATCCACAAGCACTCCCGTCTTGATAACATCCATATCAGTCTCACCGGTGTCAGCATTCTTTGGATGTGTACGGGTTTCAAGCACACTAAGTATTTCTGCAAAGTATTGCTCCACTGGTGCAAGGTTCATTTCGTCCATACATACAAAGAACGGAACATCAGGGAACATCTTAGCCTTCACTAAGAATTTTACGAACTTCTTGAACTGGTAGCCCTTTGACAGATTGCTGTAATATCCAATAAGCTCTGTAGAATCATGCCAGTTTGGTTTGACTTCTATCATGCAATAGTTGCCTGGAGTAGTCCCATCCTTATCTTGTAGATACTTTGGACAAGACTTAAATGCTAATTCTCGAACAATACGACTCTTACCAGTGCCAGAAATGCCAGCAAGGAGAAGGAAAGGCTTGGTACAAATTGCAGTAAGGAACTTTTTGCATTCTGAAAAAGTATTGCTTCCAACAAATTTTGAAGCAAAAAGATAAAATGCCTCTACGTTTTTATTGTTTCTGGTTGTTTTGTACCAGTCTTCAAATGCATGTACATTTATGGCCATAGAGGCCTTGTGACCTAGTACAACAGCAGGATATGCATTAATTGCATAGTAATATGGTTCGTTAGTTAACGAAGAATCTAGATTCTTCAATCTCGTTGTATTAAAGACTATTTCATTATTAATAATTGAAAAATCTTGACTTCTACTTCTATATGTATTAAGTAAATTGTTGAAATCATCAAAACTATCTATTGTGAAAAGTTCTTGAGACTTGTAAAACATTGACAGAAAATCAACTCCGATAGTCTTTAAACACGAAGCAGACAATCTCTCAGAGTCTGTCATTTCACTAGTTTTTGTATTAATAACCACTAGCGGTTTGTCTGTTAATGAAGAATGAAGATTATTATTGTTGGCTAATATCAGATTAGAAACAAAGCCGAATAATTGCTGGGATATAAAACCAGAACGGGTTCCTAGAACAGGAGGAACAATACAGACATATCTTATTTTATTAAAACTTTCATCTACAATAAACCCTATATAGGTATCTGAAGGTAGTTGAAAATAAGAAATCGAAGTTACATTTTCATTATAATGCTCGTTTAAGAGAGAAAGAATTTCTTTCTCGTAGTCATTCATACTATGAATACCTTGACTATCCAAGGCATTCATATTCTTTTCATCAAGTTTGTTCTTGAATGACGTAGATAAAATTAGGCTTGTTTTCATATTCTAATAATTTGTAATTACGACTTCATTTTTCGAATATCTCCAACCAGTTGTGCCGATTTCATGAACAACAAATCCATTTTGGCGTATCCAGTCTATCAATAAGGTATGCTGTTTGCCTTTGTGACTGATAATGTTCGATAACATAAATTTATATCCTTTCCTATGCAGATTTAGAAGAATCTGGAGCAATTCTTTTTCTAAATTTATATCCCACCCTTTTAGCCCGCGCTTACCATCATTATAGCCAGCGAGTGTAATTAAATATGGGGGATCAAAGTAGAAAAAAGAATCCTTGTCAAACTGCTCGTAATCTATTTCTCTAAAATCTTTTTGCCACAATACAATATTCTCTGTTTTGGGATTAAAACCTAATATTCGAGATTTCAAGTCCGAACTATATCCCGCTATTCCTACTGGAGTATTCATTTGGTTCTTCCCATTAAATCTTATAAGATTTTGGAATGCATACATATGAAGAACAAACAAATGCTTTGGACTATTTGAAAACTCATTATAGAATGTACGCAAATTAATATATGCATCCTTGCCTCCTTTTGTCAACCCGTATTCTTTTATGATTTCTTCAGTTTCGAATACAATATCTTCCTTACGTGTAGTTAGGAGCCAAGAGATAACATTATACACATGAGGGTTTATATCATTGTATATAATTTTATCCATTGCTATAGTATTTGCACCAACATTAAAAGCTCCTCCCATGACATCCAAAAATGTACTTATATGTTTGGGAAAGAACTTTTGCATTTTATCGAACTGAAGGTCTTTACTCCCAAAATAATTAAGAGGCGATTTTATGATATCATTGTCCTTCTGAAAATAGATTAGAACCTCTTTCAACGATTGACCATTTCTCTTATTACTTGATCTGTGATTTTGATATTCGCGATAGTCAAGATATTCTACTTCAACAATGCCATCTTTGGCAAATTTCTTTGCTAAAGAAACTAAATCTTCCAAAGGTACAACACCTTGGTTACTATAACTTACAAGGATGTGATGGAAATGAGCTTGTCTAAATAAATCTTCAAATTGAGAAAGAGCTTCTTTTTTACGACAATATAATGACACACATTCCCCTTTGCCTCTTTTTCCTGCTACGCCCTTAATTACAGGAGTATCATTCAAAGCAATAGTTTCAAGTATGTTATATGCGGATGCATATTGAGTAACAGTATAGGGAGTATCTAAATATAAAATATCCCCTTTAATTTTTCTAATTAAATTATTACTATTTTCTCTATAAATTGAGGAACGGCATAGCCTGTCTGAGCACAACAATTCTAGTGGCGAAAAAACAAAATTACTAATCGCACGACTATCCCAGAACTTAAAGAAAGCCTCATAGGTTCCTGAAGTATTTGAAATACTCATAACATTGTCTATTAGCGATGCCAGCAAAAAATAGTATTCCTTCGCCAATAAAGATTCTTCTTTATATAGTTTTTCTATTAAAAGTCTGATAGTATCTATCTTCTTTCCATTGTATTCAGTAAAGAACATTCTACCACCTTTTGGCGTGTAGTTATTATAGATAAAACCATTGTCAATCAAATTCTTATCTGAATATTTATTTATCCAGCTAAAAATATCATTCGTACCATATTTATTTGAGAACACTTCAAACGAAGGAATTGAAGAATTTTGTAATTTTGCAGATGTGATAACGTATGAATAATACATGAAGTCATTAGCTATTATTTCATACTTATCCTTAAAACTTTCACATACACTACCTGTACCTGAAAATAAATCACAGAAGATTTCACCAGTGATGTTGTACTTTTCAATCACTGAGTGTATATTATTAATTAGTCTTGTTTTATTTCCTAAATATCTCATTAACAATCTCCGTTAATTTTGCTGATGTTCGAAAGTCGTTACTTTTTTGTATCCATCTATTAATTCCTGAACATCCACATTGAGAATTTCAGCGATGCGGTTTAGCACATCCAATGTCGGTTGCTGACGATTGCAGCAATATGCATTGACAGTACTGAAACTCTTGCCAAGTTTTAGTGCCAAGTCCTTCTGTGATATGTCTTTTTCCCAAAGGACTACCTTTATTCGATTTAACTTTTTGTCCATATCAATAAGTTTTGATTGCAAAGATAATGAAAAATCAGAATAATATCGTATATCTTGCGATAAAATTTCGTTTTTTACCCTAAAATATGCTATAATAATATGAAAAATGACCAATTATTTGTGTTGTTTCAAAAATTGAATGTTTCATCAGATATCATGATATCTAGATGTTTAGAGTTTCTATTATGGGAGTACTCTAATAAAAAAATAGCTTGTAAATGTTATTTTATAGACACAAAGAAAAAGTAACAAATAGCTTTTGCAGACATCTGCATCTTTTATTTGCCCAAAATTCCGTGCAAGGTACAAATCATAGTTTCTTGATGATTGTAAAAAAATGGATATTACTCAAAGTCTTTTGTAAAGTTATCCTATTTTTATTATAATTTATTCAAATGTTTACCCACTACTGTCCGGATAAAATCCAGGACATGTAGCCTAAGTCGTTGAAAATTAATT
>OIZX01000526.1_pt1 | contig 25739 bp, 20 predicted proteins | sample 1588621 | NCBI WGS metagenome assembly OIZX01 (sample SAMN03283276) | human gut metagenome | biome: human-associated habitat; material: feces | host: Homo sapiens | place: Peru | collected 2012 | reverse complement strand
CGCCTCCGAGGTGACAGCCCGCGAATATTGCAATCTGCACGGATTATGGAAAGGAGAATAAATCATTTCATTTATACGAACAAGGACCATGCGCATAAGTGCTCATGGTCCTTATTTTTTTGATTAATCTTGTCTTTTTCAGACATACATCAATTTGATTAAAAAGTTACTTAAAGAATCGATTCAGTTGCTTCACAGCTTTGTCAAACTGCTTGGCAGGCAACACATAGTTTTTCACAGGATTCATCTTGGCATCATAGACATCGAGGGACCCCTGGGCTGTCTTCTCCAGAATACTGTCCTTCCCTATAATGAAAGCATAGTTCAGATTGCTTCCCACCACATGCCACAGACGCGGAGTCTTATCGGTCATCAGTCGGCCCATAGAATAGTCGTCTGTAGGATTCTTCACACCCAAATATTCCTTCATCAAGGTAGGAACCATGTCATAATGAGTAGTACGATGTGTATACTTATGTGCCTGTTGTCCTGGCACATGCCATATCATTGGCACTCCTATCTGATGAACAGAGAAATTGCTGTTATGTCCCCAGTAGTTGCGATGGTTCTCATTGAATTCCTGACTATGATCGCCTGTCAGCACAACGATGGTATTATCCATAAGTCCCTGTTTCTTCAAAGCCTCAAACACCTTGCCCAGTAGCAAGTCGTCCTGATAGCAGGTGTTGCGATACAGGTTCCAGAAAGGAGTTGGATCCATATCGTTGTTAAGCTTGGTATAATCGGCAAACGCCCATGCTGGTTGGAAATGTTTGTTCTTGTCGGCTGGCAACTCAAAACTATGGGGTAGATCAAAGAAGAGGAACGAGAAGAAAGGCTTTTTCTTGTCCTTTCTGCTTTCCACATCGGCAATAAACATATTGGCCACCCTCGTGTCACGCTCCAAGGCTGTCTTGCCCTTTGTCTCGGTGTGTATGCCAGGAACACCTCCAAAGATAACTCTGCCAAAAGGAGGATCTGCCCAAGTGGCACTGGGATAAGTCTGAATGTCGTAACCCAGAGCTTGCAATCTGCGGATGAGCAACGGCTGGACACGAGCCGGCTCAAAACTCTCCCAATAATAGCACGACAAACCAAAGAAGAGGCTGAACACACCACTTCGTGTACCGTTACTACCGCTCAGATGATTGGCAAACCACTGATTCTGTTCGGCAAACTGATAGGTATGAGGCATACATTCGGGGGTCAACGCTCTGCGATTCCACGAGTCTAACAAGATAACCACTATATTGGGCAGAGAATCGGGTTCCACCGTCTCAAGCTGATGCACGGGATACAGCAAGTCTGTACTCTGTCGACCATCGGTCTGCCCCACTCTTCTTGGCTGTTTACAGCCCCACTTAAGCAACAAACCATTGGAGGTAGTAGGAAAATAATAAGGCAGTAAAGTGGCACTCTTCATAACCGACTGATGCTGATAGAATGCAGCATAGATATGCCATAGATGAGCATAAAGCGTACAGCCTACGAAAATACCTGCCACCAACCAGACATAAGCTTTCTTCCTCAACAGCCACACGCGATGTGACAGATACCATACGCCTACCACAATGGCGGCAACGATGGCAAAAAGTCCTGCCTCCTTGAGGTAAAGCAAGGCATCAAAGTTGAATATCTCACCTGCTCCCTCGCCGAAAACCATACTCAACACAAAACCATTGATATGGAAATGATAGATGGCATAGACCTGAGAGTTAAGATAATTGAGCACACAGAGCAACACCACACCCGCTATCTGCACAACCCTTGCTGTCTTGGGAAAACGGCATAACAGCACAAGGAAGCCCAACAGATAAGGCACCAAGGCAAACTGCGAGGCATGGCTCACACAAGATGCTGCAAAGAAAACCCATCCCTCAAAATCCATATAGTCGAGGATGGGACTACCCACGATGTAGAAGCTAAACTGAATAGCTATCAATATTGTGGAAAAGGCATAAAACAAAAATCCTTGTTTCAGGCCATTTATCAATTGATTCTTATAAGTCATATTTAGGTAAAAAACTTTTTTCTTCCAAACTTGTCTATAGTTTCAGAGTTGGCTATAACTTCAGAAGTTTGGCAAACTCCCATACCACGATTCCTGCCGTAACGCTGACATTGAGCGAGTGCTTGGTGCCAAACTGAGGTATCTCAAGGCAGCCGTCACTCATGTCTACCACATTCTGTTTCACCCCTTTTACCTCGTTGCCGAAAATAACGGCATAACCCTTTGGGAGTGGAGAGTGAAGAGTGGAGAGTGAAGAATCTGACGGCTTCTCCCCTACTTCCTTTCCGAATATTCTTTTATGGGATTCTTCGAGATTCTGTAGCTTGGTGGAGCCTTCCACCTGCTCGATGCTATATACAAAATAGCCCTTCTCCTTCAGTTTCTCCACTGCCTCCTCAGTGGTCTTGAAGTATACCCAGTCTACACTATCCTCGCCGCCAAGAGCTGTCTTATGTATTTCAGCGTTAGGAGGCGTAGCGGTAATACCACACAGATATACAGCCTCTACACGGAAGGCATCGCATGAACGGAACACACTTCCCACATTATACAAAGAGCGTACATCGTCGAGAACCACTATCAGGGGCAGTTTCTCTGCTTCCTTGAACTCCTCCAACGTGAGGCGGTTCATCTCTATCGTTCTTAACTTACGCATTTCCCTCTGCTTCCTTTGTTTTATAGGCCAAGGCATACATACGTATCTGCTTGATCATTGCCAGCAAACCATTGCTTCGAGTAGGACTCAAGTGATCTTTCAGACCTATCTTCTCTACAAAATAAAGGTCGGCATCCATAATCTCAGTAGGAGTATGACCGCTCAAGACACGTATCAGAAGAGCGATGATACCCTTCACGATAAGGGCATCACTATCGGCAGTAAAGACGAGCTTACTATCCTCATAGTCGCACTGCAACCATACACGGCTCTGACAACCGTCTATCAGGTTTTGCTCATTCTTATATTTCTCGTCAAGAGGAGCCAGTTCGTTGCCCAAGTCTATGAGCATCTGATACTTGTCCATCCAGTCGGTAAAGTCCTGAAACTCCTCTACTACCTCGTCCTGCAATTCGTTGATTGTTGCCATTATTTTATCTCCTTTATTTCGTTTACAGTTATCAGTTTGTATAGTTTGTCATTAGGGCGCACCTTGCCAGGCACAGGGATAGATACTCTCCAACCCTGTTTGGCCAGCTCTACAGGCTTCAGCTCATAGCGTATCTCATCGGCATTGAGATACATCACACCTGTGGTGTTGCCCGTAATGAGCAGTTTCTGCCCCTGCTCTATCTCAGAAGCCTCTATAGCCACCTCTGCCACACCAAGTTTAGAGAAGTATTTCATCACTTTGCCCACGAGCACCTTCTTCTCAGTAGCTACAGAGCCATAGTGCTTGTTCCACTCGCCAAGAGTCTGTCCCTGGTAATATCCGTCCCAGAAACCACGATTGAAGACAGTAGCCAACTTCTCGTCCCAGGCATCCTTCTTCTCCTCGGTAAAGGTTCCGTCGAGTACGGAGGCAATAGCCTCCTTGTAGCATTTCACTACGGTGTATACATATTCTGCACCACGGGCACGTCCCTCTATCTTGAAGACACGCACACCAGCATCCATCATTCGGTCGATGAAGCGTATGGTTTTCAGGTCCTTAGGACTCATCACGTACTTATTGTCTATCTCGAGCTGATTACCAGTCTCATTGTCTGTAACGGTATAGCTACGACGACATATCTGTACACACTCTCCACGGTTGGCAGAACGGTTGGCATTGGCAAGACTCATATAGCACTTGCCCGATACAGCCATGCACAAAGCGCCATGACAGAACATCTCTATTCTGATCTTCTTACCCATAGGACCGCAGATGTTTTGGCGTTCTATTTCCTCATGGATATGCTTTACCTGGTCCATATTCAGTTCGCGTGCCAATACAGACACATCAGCAAAACGAGCATAGAACTTCAGTGCCTCGGTGTTGGAGATGTTGAGCTGGGTAGAAAGGTGTACCTCCTCTCCTACCTCATTACAGTAAGCCATGACAGCCACATCGCTGGCTATAACAGCCGAGATGCCCGCTTCCTTAGCGGCATCAATAATCTCTTTCATCGTAGCTATATCATCATCATATATCACGGTGTTTACCGTCAGATATGTCTTAATGCCATGCTCATTGCAGGTGGCAGCTATCTCGCGCAGGTCGTCGATGGTGAAATGGTTGGCTGAGTGTGAACGCATATTCAGCTTACCAATACCAAAGTATACTGAGTCTGCGCCAGCCTGTATGGCAGCAGCCAACGACTCGCGTGAGCCTACTGGTGCCATGACTTCAAATTCTTTTATCTTATCATTCATAAATGTCGTTTATTACTTTGCGGCTGCAAAGTTACGCAAAAAAAACTAAGTTCACAAGTTTGAGTTTCATTATCTTATGAACTTTTCGCTCTATAACTCATTTGTAAGAAGATAATAGCCCCCTATAACTGTCGATAGGATTAGCAGCAAAAGCCATAAAACGACAAAGAGCCTTGACCTAAAAGTCAAGACTCTTGCCACGATAAAAGTCGAGAAGACTATTCTGATAAAGCGACTCATACTTGGCTTGCACCATGTCGCTCTGTGCCTTGAGGAGATTGTTTTTAGCCTCATTAAACTCAGTAATGCTGGCCTTACCATTCTCGTATTTTCCCTGAGTAAGCCGGAAGGCATCCTCATTGCTTGCCACAGCCTGTCGGCTGCTCACATAGCGCGACTCGGCAGCTATGGCATTGTAGTACACCTGCTGAATCTCCTTATAAAGAGATTTCTTGGCATCCTCCAACTTAAGCACCTGGTTGTCACGGTCTATACGAGCTGAGCGTACACTATTGCGAGTGGCAAAACGATTGAAGATAGGCACGTTGAGACTCAAACCAAGATACTGGCTGAAGTTGTTCTTCAGCTGCTTGCCAAACGATTCAGCATCAAGACCGCTCGTCTTGTAGTAGTTGCTGCCCAGACCAGCATTGAATGACAACTGCGGATAATAAGCCGACTTGGCTATAAGAACCGAATGGTCGGCTCCCTTTACACGCAACTCCTGTGCTTTGATTTCGGGTTTACTCATAAGAGCATCAGCAAAGACTACAGAGGGAGATGCAGGCACATAAGACTCTGGATTGATATGCGAGGTTTCAGGACGCAGGATAGAGAAGCCATCGGGCGAGGGGAGTTCGAGCAACTGCGACAGGTCGAGTAGGGAGAGCTGGCAGTTGTTGCTGGCTGTGGTAAGCGTAAGCTGGCTCTGCGCCAAAGCAGCTTTCTGTTGTGAGAGTTCTGCAACACTCGCATTGCCATTTTCAACAAATGTCTGTAGGCGAGCCACTTGCATGGAGTCTATACTCACTTGTCGGCGAGCCACATCGGCAATCTCTAAATTGTTGAGAGCCTCTATATAAGCCTTAGCCACATTCATGCTCAAATCGTTGCGTGCCTTACTCAGGTCTGCATCTGCAGCATCAAGATTAAGTTTGCTCAACCGTATATTATGCGTCGTCTTGTTACCATCAAAAAGCGATACAGTAGTCCCCAATGAGAAAGAGGTAGAACTGGTGGTACGGTCTTCGTAAGTATTCTGTGCCGTCAGTCCACGACCGAAAGAGATATTTTCGCCAGCCGATGCATTGAGGTCGGGTAGGCGAGAGTTCTTGTTGGTATTGAGCTGCAAAGCCTGCTGCTCACGTATGTTCTGCATCTGCTTCACCGTGATATTATGCTCTAAAGCATAGTCGATGCACTGGCGAAGGCTCCATACTTTCTGTGCTTGAGCATCACCCAAGGCACAGAAAGCCATTGCTGACAATAGAGTAATCCGGATATTCATCATTATCATCCTTTATATTAATATTAGAACTTTCATTAAGATAAGAAGTTTTATTCATCATCCTTGGTGTCGGCAACAATCTCAGGACCTCTCACCTTGTCTTTCAGTGACAATCCCTTCTTGATCTCAATATTCACGCCATCGCTCAGTCCTGTCACCACCTGCTTGCGCTCATAGGTCTTCTTGTCGCCACTACCCTTGGCTATATACACAAAGGTGCTATCACCACTAAACTCTATGGCACTCTCAGGCACGGTAACAACATTCAAGGCCTTGGCCAGAACTATCTCAGCATTAGCACTATAACCAGAGCGAATCTTGCCACCCTTGACAGAACGAACAGCAGCCTTTACCTCAAACTGGTTGGCACCATTGTTCTCTACAGCTTTGGGAGAGATATACTCCAGGTCGGCATCAAACTTAAGATCCTGCATCGCACCGATGGTTATCTTCATAGGCATTCCTATGACAAGATTTCCCACCTCAGTCTCGTCGATGTTGCCGCGGAAGATAAGGTCGTTCATATTCGCCACACTGGCAATGGTAGTACCATCGTTGAATGTATTGGCAAGAATGACCGAGTTGCCCACCTTGACAGGTATGTCGAGAATGATACCCGAAATGGTGGAACGTATAAGGGTAGAAGAAGCATTGGCATTACTCTTCGACACACCATCACGCACAACTTCGAGTGCATCTTCGGCAGCCAGTTTTTCTTCACGTGCCTGCTTGAGCGCCTGCTTCACCTTGTCAAACTCATCGGCGCTTACCAACTGCTTCTTGTACAGGTTGTCCTCACGTCCGAAGTCTACCTGTGCCTGCTTCAGATTGATTTCAGCCAGGCGCACACGAGCCTGAGCGCTGCTAAGCTGTCCCATATCGGGAATCACCTTTACCTTGGCTATCACCTCGCCAGCCTGCACATAGTCGCCAGCCTCCTTGCAAATCTCGGTAATAATACCGCTTATCTGTGGCTTTACGCTTACCTCGTTGCGTGGTTCTATCTTACCTGTTATGACGGTGGTTTTCAACACATCAGCCAACTTAGGAGTCAACTCCTGATACTCCACTGGCTTAGGTTGTGACTTCTGGTAGAGGAACACGAAGGTTCCGATGAAAATAAGTGCGACGATGGCCGCAACAATCAACTTTGAATACTTCTTCATATCGTAGTTTTTTTATTATTTTCTTTAGAAAAATAGTCGAGCGTAATTTAACATTTAACACTTAACATTTCACATTGTTTATTCGTCTCTCATGGCATCCACTGGCTTGATGCTCATAGCTCGCCATGCTGGGGCAAGTCCTGCCAATCCGCCAAGGATGCAAACCAATATGGCAGAGAAGATGGCTGTCCAGAAATTTATCTGGAAATGGGCACTCATGATGCCATCGGTGGTGGTTCCCATCTCTAGCATTTGCAGGATGGTAACTCCGAAGAGGATGCCGCTCATGCCTGCCACCAAGGTGAGGATGATACTCTCGGAGATAATCTGCGAGAGGATCATCTTTGGGGTGGCTCCGATGGCTCGGCGAATGCCTATCTCGGTGGTTCGCTCCTTCACCGTTACCATCATGATGTTGCTCACACCTATAGCTCCAGCCAAGAGCGTTCCGATGCCCACCATCCAGATGAGGAAGTTGACACCCTTGAAAAGATTGTCTATCATCTGGAAAAGTACCTCGGTATTGAATACCATCAGTCCCTTTTCGTCGGCAGGGTCGATGCTGTGAGGGCGAGCGATGACTCTGCGTATTCTGTCGGCTAGAGTGCTCATCACGATTCCTGGCTTTCCTGTAACGGCAATGATATCTACTGCATTGCCTCGGTTATAGGCTGTGCGAAGCACGGATTGTGGAAGGGTGATGGTCTCGTCGGCACGTCCTCCGAAGTTTACGCCGTTGCCCGAACGATAATCTACGCCTACTACTGTATAATAGGTGGAGTCCACTCTTACGCTCTTGCCACAAGGGTCGCCTCCTCCAGGAAACAGGTTCTTGTATATCTGCTTGCCGATGACACACACCTTGCGTTGCTGACGTACATCTATGTCGTTGATGTATCTGCCGTAAAACATCTTTGGGGCAGAGACGTCGGCATAGTCTGGATTTACGCCTTGGGTAGAGCCACTGAAAGTCTTGTCGCTGAACACGACCGTCTTTCTGCCTCCGAAGAGCAAGGGAGTGATGACATCCAGTTCTGGTATCTGTTGGCGAAGGCGTTGCAGGTCGTTTGTTTCCATCTGCCATGAGCGCCCCTTGTTGAATCCCTTGTAAGGCTTCGTCGTCTTTTGGGCAAAGACTATTGCTGTGTTGGTGGCAAAACCTGCGAAATTGTTTTGCAGCAGTTCCTTTAGTCCCTGTCCACCTCCCATCAGGGCGATGAGCATGAACACGCCCCAGAACACACCAAAGCCTGTGAGCAGACTGCGGCTCTTGTTTCTCGTGATGGTGTCGAGTATCTCTTTATATGTATCTAAGTCGAATCTCATTTTTATATCAAGAATGAATTTAACATTCAACACTTAACATTTAACATTGAAAAATTATTCCGCTCTCAGCGCCTCTATCGGTCGGATTCTTGCCGCCTTGATGGCTGGGATGAGACCTGCGATGGTGCCTGCGATGACGATGGTGACGGTGGCTCCGATGCAGGTGCCGATGCCTACTGTAGGATTCACGAACATGGTGGCTTTGAAGAGACCAGAATCTACGGTGGTGTGTCCGATAGTGGCATCCATGATTTCATTGGCGATGACACCACATACCATGCCGATGTACCCAAAGAACGAGGTCATGATGATACTCTCGGTGATGATAAGCTTCAATATCGACCATGGCTTGGCACCTATCGCCTTGCGAACGCCAAACTCTCTGGTACGTTCCTTTACGGTGATGAGCATGATGTTGCTTACGCCTACGATGCCGCTCAAGAGGGTGAAGAGACCTACTATCCAGAGGGCTGTCTGGATGATGGCGATACCTTGGTTCATCTGAATGTTGTCCATGTATCGGTTCCAGATCCAAATGCTTCGCTCGTCATCGGGAGCAGCCTGGTGATTGGTATTGATGCTGGCGCGATATTTTTTCTCGAAGGCTCTGTTTTGTTCCTCTGTCTTCAGATTCTTGAGAGTAAACTCGATGTCACCAGCGCTATTTCCCTTTACAAAAATGGTCTTGGCAGTATTATAAGGAGTGAAGGCGGCGTTGTTTTCTCTGGATTCATCATCCTTGTAGATACCCACAACCTTGAATGACAGGTCGTCTAGCTTTACATTCTTGCCAACCAGCGAACGATAGTCTTTCACTAGTTCCTTGGCTTGGTTTCTGCTTAACACCAAAACTTTGCGTCGCTCCTTTTGGTCAATGTTATTGATGAATCGACCTGCGATGATTTCCGTCTTGTCGATTTTTGTATGGGTAGGAAAAACACCTGTCAATCTTTGGCTGGCGATATAGTTGTCGCCGTATGTAATGTCTGCATTGTATAGCTCTAGGTGTCCTCCCACATCTCCAATAAGGTGACCGAAGGTGGTGTTGGAGATGAGCAAGTCCTTGTCGTTGAGGTCGATGTCGCGTCCTTCCTTCAAACCGTTATAGGCTTTGGAAGTTCTTCCACCAAACACCATCATTGAGTTGGCGAGGAATCGATTGCTCTGCTGCAACTGGGCATTGATCAGTCCGTTGCCTGCGCCCAGAAGGAATATCAGCATAAAGATTCCCCAAGCTACGGCAAAGCCTGTCAACGAAGTGCGCAATTTGTTGCGTTTCGATGTGCTCCAGATTTCTTTGATTAATTCTCTCATAAGCCTTATTTCACGTAGTCCTTGCTTACCAAGTGGTGGTCGTAATTATTTTCTATACTTCCGATGAGTCCGTCCTTGATGTGTATTACCTTGTCGGTCTCGTTGGCCACACCGCTTTCATGAGTCACCACCACAATGGTCATGCCTTCTTTCTGGTGCAGTTCCTTCAGCAGGTCCATCACCTCGACACTTGTCTTGGAATCGAGTGCACCGGTAGGTTCATCGGCAAGGATAATCTGTGGTTTGGTAATGAGGGCACGGGCTATGGCCACACGCTGCTTCTGTCCACCCGACATCTCGTTAGGGTAGTGGTTCGCCCATTGCGCCAAGCCTAACTTGTCGAGATACTGCATAGCCAACTCATGGCGCTTACGGCGACCCACTCCCTGGTAAAATAATGGCAATTCTACGTTTTCTACTGCTGTCTTGAACGAGATGAGATTGAACGACTGAAAGATGAATCCTATCATTTTGTTGCGATATTCAGCAGCCCGCGTCTCGCTCAAGTCTTTGATAATCACATCATTCAGACGGTACTCACCCGAATCGTAATTATCGAGTATACCCAATATGTTGAGCAGGGTAGACTTTCCTGAACCCGATGCACCCATGATACTCACAAACTCGCCACGCTCTATGTCGAGACTGATACCTTTCAGCACATGCAGGGGCTGTGCACCCTGATAGGTCTTATTGACGTCTTTTAAGTGAATCATTGTTTTGAATGGTTTAAGATTTATTTGAGTACTTTGAGTTGAGTAGTATCAATGTCGGTAGATCCCTTGTCATTGATACTTATTTGCTTCGTTGTACCCGTTATATCCATATCGGTAGATCCAAACGAATTAACTTTGATGTGGTCACAATCGGCTTTAAGATATGAGTCAAAACTGCCATAATTGGAAACCTCGAAGTCTCTTCCCTTAAGACCAAAACTGCCGTCAAATGAACCATAATTATTGATAAATGCAGAACCTGTAATATGCATCATTTTATCAATATCGAAAGAGCCATTATTGTTGATATGTACAGAACCTGCTATATTCATGTCGTTATTGATATCCAGTGAACCATAATTGTTGATTCGAAGAGAATCTGTAATCTGCATAGGATTATCAATATCTAAAGAACCATTGTTGTCAATAGATACATATCCAGCCTTCACTGTTCCCTTGTCGTAATCGAACGAACCATGGTTGGAAATCGCCAAAGACTTGCTCTGATTGATGTCGCCATAGAAATCTAAAGCTCCATTGTTGCTGATTTGGTCGATAGAGGGAGCACTGATATAAACCTTAAGACTATAAGAGGAAGTATTGTAGAAATGGGCATATCTGTTCGTGATATTCAGTACACCATCGGTAACCTCGAGTTTGGCCTGTGCTATACATTGCTCGGTGCCTTCCACTGAAACACTATAGGCAGCCGACTGCGTATAGTAAACATCAATACCTATCGCATTGCTGATGGCATGAAAGTCTTTTAAGGCGAACGACTGCTTGATGACTTTCTCGTTATCCAGATTTTTTACTTGTTGTGGAATATTCTGCTTGCCCACAAGATTGACACAACTGGTAAAACTCAGTATAGTAAACAGTGCTGTTATTATCATTTTTGTTTTCATTGCTCTGAATGTATTTATGGGGGTTAAAAACTTCTATTGCGGCATTACATCTATCTCATCGAGTTTACTCTGCAAGGCTTCCTTCACCTCATCGAGTGAAATATCGAGCAATACCATCTGGCGGGCCAACTCGGGCAGGCGTTCTTTCATAAACTCCTGCTTGCGAGTCTTCTTAATCTGTCGCTTGGCTCCTGATGATACGAAATAGCCCAGCCCTCGTTTGTTGTAGATGATGCCTTCTGAAGCCAACTGGTCGTACGATTTGACTGTGGTATTGGTGTTTACCTCGAGCAAGACTGCATATTCACGCACACTTGGCACACGCTCGTCTTCTCGATATTTACCTGCCAGTATCTCGTCGCACAATCGTTCGGCTATCTGTATGTATATCGCCTTGTCGTTGCTGAAATCCATAGTTTGTTTTTATTGTTTTACAATATGTTAAACCACTTGTTGTTGATAATCTGCATATGAGTGAAGAGCTTGTAGGCTGCCCAGTAATTGAATGCCGATAAGAGCAGAAAAACCATCACCATAAGCCATCCGAAAGTGTTAGGTTCCATGGATTGGACGAGATGGCGCAGTACATCTTCATCCACGAAGGAAGATATCAATGCCGTCAGAAACATCAGAATGAAACTGGAGCAAATGGTCAGCAAGGTGGCAGACTTGCGGAAAACAGTGCCTCCCAAAGTAAAGAAGGAATGGGTAAAGATCGTCAACGATAACAAAAACATACCCACAGGAAAAGTCTGTCCCAACACACTGGTGCCATTGCGCACTACAAAGTGAGAACTGTCGAAATTATCTTTCAAGAACAACTCTTCAAAAACCGTGCCTACGAGAGAGCCCTGCATGCCTGGAGTAAGAAAGAGGCTGAACACAAACTGAATGATGTCGGCTATTATCCACGAAGCGACAATCATCAAGGATGTTCCTAAAACGGTGTACAGCAAACGGGAAATAAACTTCTCCATATTGGTGGCTGGCAGCATCAAGAACAAAGAGCGGGAAGCCTTGGTCTTCATGTTAATGAAGATTCTTGACCCACAGAAAAAGAAAATAATGAAACTGATGAACATGAACAAACCAGCAACATTTCCCAAGTATAAGTCCTTTACATCATTATATGTAACATAACCATTGCTTCGCCAATTAAACTGAAACCAAATACAGATAAAGGAAAACACAAAAGCCAATCCTAAAGTGTTACGCACATATTTCTTCCAGTTGGATAATGCGTCCCAGCGCAAAACCATTGCCATACGATGAAAATCTAAAACCTTATTCATATTATTGTCTTTTTTTTGAACTTTTGCAAGTTCAGAAGTTATAGTAATTTGAAAATGAAAATAGAGACTTCACTCATTATTTACAACTTGCCGTTAATGGCTGCATTGAAAAGAAGCTCGAGGTTAATCTGAGTCTCCCGGCTGCCAGCCTTTCGCTTGGCTATCACGGCATTGCCCTGAAGTGTAGGCTCGGAATAGAGCACCGTATCATCCATTTCTGCAGGTGTACGGTATTCAAAGGTATAATCCTCACAAATGTCTGCTACCGAGGCATCGAGCAAGAGATGGTTCTGATTGAGAATAACGATGTGGTCGAGCAGCGACTCGATGTCATGAACCTGATGAGTAGAGATAATCAATGTTCGCTCCTCGGTCATATTATTGGCTATCACCTTGCGGAACTGACTCTTCGATGGGATGTCAAGGCCATTGGTAGGCTCGTCCATGAATAGGTATTTTGTACCTGTGGCAAGGGCAAAACTCATATAAGCCTTTTTCTTTTGTCCCATCGAGAGTTCGTTCAAATTAAGAGAGAGAGGTAATTCGAAATCCTGCAAACATCTGTCCAACACTTCCTGACTGAAGTTGGGATAGAAGGGACGGTTCATCTTCACATAGACATCGAGCGAGACATTGGGAAGAAAGAATTCCTCTGTCACGATAAAGATGTCGCGAAGTACATCTGGACGACGATCACAAGAAGATATTCCGTCGATAAGAATTGTGCCTTGTTGTTGACGCAGTAAACCACTGATCAGGTAAAGCAGAGTGCTCTTGCCTGTACCATTCTTACCTAAAAGTCCATAGATATTATTCTCCTTAAGAGTCATATTAAAATCGCTGAACACGTTTCTCTTGACTCCTTGATAATGGAAACTCAAATCATTTACTTGTATCATAATCTAACTGTTTTAGTGTACTACTTTAATATTACACTGCAAAAGTAGAATAAAATTGAATAGCTTCCAAATTTTCGAGCAACTTTTTTTCGCTTTTAACAAAATATTAACTCTCTCACCTTATTATATATCACAAGATTTACAAAGAAGCAAATCAAAAGAAATAGAAGTTTTTCGTACAGTAAAAATGAAGGAGAAAAAAAAGTAATAATAACAAATAGCATTAGTCTCAAAAAAGTAACTAATATGCTCAAAAAAACGCAAGTATCTTCGTTGGCCGATGAAAGTACTTGCGATGGCTGTTGAAAGTACTTGCGATGACCAACGAAGATACTTGCGTTTTTGAGAGGTCTTTTAAGAAATATGAATTACATCCAAGCTCCAAATCTTACACTGGGTAAGGGAGCTGAAAAATAATAATTCTGGTCGTTGTTTGCATCAAGGTAGTTCACCTTCTTCATACCGAAGAATGGCAACCCATGAGGAAATAGGCGAGAGAAATCGATAACACCACCCGAAAGAGCAAGACTGCCATCCTGATAGTTGAAATTCCAATTCTTATCGTAAGCCAAAGGTGCTCCCTGAGCTACATCGTCCACCTCACAATTGATATTCATCTTATCACTCTGTGTAAAAGTATTGAAGAGAGGATTAAACTGGCCAGCTACGCTGCTCTTGATATCTGTATCAAACCAGATGCCAAGATTAGCTTCCTTCGACATCTGATCTACACCTGTCTGTGTAGATGCAAAGTAGTAGTTAGGAGTCAATCGACTATGTTCCATATCAGCACCATCCTTCTTTGGCTGCTTCAGACCGAAACGAGAATCGTAGATGAGATTGTTTACAAAGACAGGCTTAGCAGCTTTCTCTACCCAAACAGAACCTCCCTTCTTGTTCTTAGAACGACGCCAACCACAGTTGATAATGGTATTGTTGTAAGCATTCATCTCGGTAAGCGGAATCACCTCGCTATTTCCAGCATTCGAAATTTTGAAGGCATTAGTACAAGCATTATAAATAATGTTGTTGGCAACATCGAGTGTGCAACCCGACTTCACATTGATAGCCTCGCCACCATCAGCTGCGTTTCCACTATCAGCAAAGATATTATTGATAATCAATCCGTTACCGCCAGTGAAGTAAGTCTGGTCATTATAGTTGTCGTGGAAAAAACTGTTAGCCATCACAAACTTACCATTCACATTACAAAAGTGGAAAGCAGGCACACCACCATCGATAGTGGTCTTGAAAAGTTTATTTTGGAAAGAAACAGAACTTTCTGTAGGAGTAGCTCCAGCATAAGCCACTTCCACATGATTGAGCACTACTTCTTCGCTATTATATCCGCAGATAATACCTCCCCAATCCTCTGGCTTCTTCGTATCAGAAGTAAATATGACAGGTTTCTCGGCTGTTCCTAAGCAATAGAGATTGCCCAAAACCACAATTTCTATTGGCACCTGAACCTCAGACTTACAGGTGACAGTAACACCAGGCTCGATGTAGAGCGAAGTACCCACAGGAATCTCCACACTCTCTTTCAAGATAGTATCCTTGGTCCAAACCAATGAACCAACAGGATATTCTGCCACCTTAGTTGTAATAACATCTTTAGAACCTTGGTTCTGATTGCCATCACTTCCATTACCGCCATTATTCACGTAATCGTATGGATTGATATTATCGTTCTCGCAAGATGTGGAGAACATTGCTGTTGCTGCCATCAACAGCAAAGCAGCAAAAGTATTTATCTTTTTCATTTTTTACTTTTTCATTTTTTACTTTTTTACCTTTTTACCTTTCAAAGTTTGTATCTTACACCCAGCAAGAAAGTTCTACCATACTGATAAGTACCTATAATCGTCTTATCACTCTTCTGACCTTCGTACTCTAAGTTGCTCTTATTCACTGTCTTCAAATAACGTTCACGTTTAGCATCAAGCAGATTATTAGCCTTGAAGAAAACAGAAATACCATTCTTAAATTGCTTCTCAGCACTTAGGTCGAGACCAAACATGGCCTTATCCCACTGGTCAGCATCCTTGAAAGGTGAAACAAGTGCAAGCTTAGTGCCCGTGAAGGAAGAAGCAAGTTGCGCATTCCAACCATGCTCAGTGTCTTTATATAATAAGGAGAGATTGGCAGTATGAGGAGCCTGATTAATCAGCGGACGAGTTTGGGTAACTCCAGTCTTATACTCAGCACTTCCCTCTTGGTACTCACGTTTAGAAGTAGTGATTTCGGAGTGCGTATAAGTGTAATTTGCCTTCAATCCAAAATGGCGGATATACTTGATAACATCTATCTCGAAACCCATATTCTTGGCGTTACCGAGGTTGTCTGGCATATAGTAAGCATCTGTTCCTGCACCTATCTTTCCATCAGATGTGACAAACACCTGCTCTATTGGATCTTTCAAATATTTATAGAATACGCCTGCCAAGATCTGCTCGGTGTTGCTTGGGAACCACTCCCAGCGCAAGTCTATGTTGTCGATGCGAGCTCGCTTCAAGTTTGGATTACCTTTCTCCTGATATTCTTCTCCCTGAATCTGATAAGGTACAATCTCATAGAATCCAGGACGATTGATGCTACGATAGTAAGAGAGACGGATATTCATCTTCTTGTTGGGCATCCACTTTAGCGAAGTGGATGGAAGATAATCCCAATAACTCTGTTCGCCCACCTGTCCCATATTGCGAAAGTGCTGAAGCATGGTATAAATTTGATTGGTGTGCTCGGCACGTAATCCGATATTCAGTTCGCACCAATCGCTCTTTAGCGTAACCATAGCATAGGCTGCACCAATGTGCTCCTTGGAATCGTAGTTGAGTTGAGAAGCCTGAGAATAGGGAGTTTTGCAAACCCAATCGACGTTATCAAACTGCTCCAATCCGTTGCCATCCAACTTCTGTGAGATATCAGCAGGATTAAAGATATAAGAATAATATCTGTTGCTGCGTTCTTTGCGACGATACTGTACTCCAGCCTTCCAAAGCGCCTCTATATGGTTGGCAAAATGAGTATTGTAGGAAAGATTGATATAACCAGCCCAATCGGTATCTTTGTTGTGCTGAAATCGGCGCTCGGAACTCTTAGGAAGAGTCTTGATGATATTTTTATTCTCATCCCAGATACTACCCGATACGGCATCGCCTTCATTCTGTGCAGTGGTGCTCACTGTATTCGTCAACGTTACGTAAGTTCTGTCAGGGTCTTCCTCCTTGGCTTGTGAGAAGATGCCCGACCAATCGATAGTAAAGTCTTGGGTGAGATGATGCATACCCTTCAGATTGGTAGCAAAGATGCTCTGCGTGGTAGAAGTAGAACGAATCTCATCATCCTGCGTATAACTGTCAGCTCCGATATATTCGGTACTGATACCATGGTTGTATCTGATGCCCTTAGAATTGGTTCGCACATACATATTGTACCACTCCAGTTTGTGACCAAGCAAAGTCAAGTCGAACTTGGCATGAGCACCCATTGTAAAGTCGTGGATGCTATAATAGCGATGATGCAAATTAGAAATATACATGGCCTGTTCGCCCGATGCCATCTTCACAGAGTTATAGTAGCGCTCGGTGCCACGAAAAGTATTCTGCACACTTCCTGCGAGAATCACACCCAAACGATCGTTCCAAAAACGATTGCCAATACTCAAGCCTCCGATGAAGTTAGGAGATGGTATAGAGTGGCTCTTCAACTGAACAGGACCATTCTTAAAATCGCTCATCTGCGCCTTATACTCAGAGCCAAAAGCCTCGTAAGGAGATTTTTTGGTATAATTGGAGCGATTGCTGGTGAGATAATCTCTACCATCTTTCCAAAAATAATCATTGGCGCCGATGGCTGCATTCGCTTGAATCTGTAATCGTGAAGGTGCGTCTTTCATCACCATGTCTACCACACCGCCAGCAGCATCGCCTTCCATATCTGCAGTAAGTGATTTTGACACCACAAGGCGGTCCATCAAATCGCTTGGAAATATATTCAGCGGAATATATCGGTTCTTATCGTCAGGACTTGGAATCTTCACACCATTGACGAGCGTATAATTATATCGCTTGTCCATACCGCGAAGGATAGCATAAGAAGCCTCGCCCGAAGCATCCCGCTCCATGGTTACACCCGACACACGCTGCAACACGCTCGCTACGTTGACATCAGGCGAAAGCATGATGCTCTGTTGGCTCATCACATTGAGCACATTGCCCGCTTGCTTCACCGACTCTATAGCACTACGGTCGCTGCGATATTCACGATGCCCAGTAACCACCACCTCACCAAGTTGTTTCAAGTCTTCATCCATCGGGATATTGATTTTCTCCTTCTTAGCGACATCAACCATCAGTTCCTTGGTCTTATAAGCCATGTAGGAAACGATAATGGTAAACTTGCCCTTATCGGGTAATTCGTGTAGGGTGAAAGTACCATCAAGTCCTGTCGTGGTACTCACACCAGGCAACTCCTTCACTCGAATGACGGTTCCGATGAGAGGTTCGCCTGTTTTGTTATCCTTGACTATACCATCCAGCGTATGCGCTTGAAGGTTTGCAGTCATCGCGGCAAATAGCGCTGCATTTAGTAATAATCTTTTCATCAATTATATTGCTATTGAATTCTTCACTCTTCGTTCTTCTCTATTCATAAAAAAGTCTTTTTACTTTTTTACCTTTAAAACCGTGTGAATGATTTTACCATCCTTGTCGATCATCGACATTCGGAGTTGCTTCTTATCTGCTGTAAATACAGAGAAACCATCGGCAGGACTGCAGAACACGGTGCCATCGATAGGCTTCACAGGGCGAGCCAGAGATGAAGAGGAATTGACTACGTAGTCAATGTTATCGCCCTTCTTCTGGATGTGCTGGAAGTTGTGGATGTGACCGCAGGCATAAATCGCCACATTATTAAATTTATGGAGGATAGGAAGGAGACGCTTCTGCATGTCGAGGCGTTCACTTTCCTTCTTGCCTGTTTCAGCGTAGATAGGATGATGTCCCACCACGATGACCCAGTCTTCCTTAACATTCTTTAAAGTCTGGTCGAGCCAGGTAAGTTGAGCTTGCACATCTTCCTTACAAGCATCAGGATAGACAGCTGTATTTTTACGATAAGAGTCGATGAGAGGTGTGGTGTCGAGGAAAATCACACGCAATGTGGTTCCCTTATGCTCAAACACCTTGGTATAATACTTGGCAGGCATCATCCATCGTCGGCTCACCTTGCCATAATCCATAAAAGCTTGCGTATTGCCACGATACTCATGATTTCCGCAAACAGGAAACCAATCGAGCATCAACTCTGGATGAGCATAAATCCATTCGTAATTAGTAAGCCACAAGGGATCTTGTATAGAAGACACACCATTGAAATGATGAATATCACCCACAGCAAGCACACATTCTGGTTTGACAACTTGAGCCATCTCACCCATCAGTTCGGCAATGGTTTTTTGGTCATAATAGCCATTGCGCCCCATATCATTAGTCATGTAGAGTGTTATCTCTCCCTTCAATTTCTCCCATTCTGAAGAATGAGTTTTCCAGGTTACATTCTGAGCGTTAGCAATAAAATTACCCAACAACAATACAATAACTAACACTACTTTTGCAGCATTTTCTTTCATCATGACAAACTGTTTGTCATGTGCATTCCAATGTTTCTTTTCCATTTCTTTTTAAAAAACTATATATTATTATGATGATAATCAAATCTCTTTCCCTATTTTAAAAAACTTTCATTTCTGGGTGCAAAAGTAGAGATATTATATGTCAAAGAAGTTACAATAATTTGAATCAACACATCACAAATAATACAATATTGCTACATAAAAGAAGGAATAGAAAGAAAAAAGCCTGTTTCGCAGAATAACGAAACAGGCTTGGGAGATATATATTAAAATTTCACATAAAAGGAAATTAGATATACTTCATCAAAATATCCCATACAGCTATGATGTGACAGATACTACCTGCCAATACAAAGAAATGGAAGACAGAGTGCATATACTTACGCTTATTGATGCTATAGAAAACAGCACCCGTAATGTAACATACACCTTCGGCTATAATCCAAACTACCGTGGCTGAAGAAACAGCTGCGATGAGAGGCTTGAAAGCTACCAATACAGAAAGTCCCATACCCACAAAACAAATCGTCTCTAAATTACTATGATCCTTAAGACGACAAAAACTCATCACCGTACCAGCAATGGCACAAGCCCAGATGAAACAAAACAAACTCCATCCCCAATAACCTTGATCACGCATGGCTATAAGAGTGATAGGAGAATAGGAACCTGCTATGTGCCAATAGATGGCTGCATGATCCCACTTACGAAGACGCTCCTTCCACTTGCTCCAAGCTGATAAAGCATGATAGAAAGTAGAAGCTATGTACGACATCAGCATGCCGAAAAGATAGAGAATAACTCCTGCAGTGGCCCAACCATCATGATGTGTAAAACACCAATACAGAAAAATAATTCCTACAACGACACCCAACAGTATGCCTCCTGCATGCGACCAAGAGTTCCAAAGTTCCTCCTTATGGCTAAAATGTATTTTGAGTTTCATATTTTTTATTATCTTATTATTATATAATGGTGATGAATTCATAAAATGATAAAAGAACATCGCTTTGTGTATATCACGTCCTTGTGCAAAGATAAACCTATTATCCGTAAATAAAGAACATCGTGACGTTAAAAAAAAATAATGAGAACCTCCGCTCTCGGAAATTCTCATTACGATGTAAATATAAATTGTATAAGTAAAAGATGATATCCGCGTTTCACAACGCACCTTGTTTAAAACTGATGCAAAAGTAGTAAAAATTGTTTTTTAACAGGTGACTTTTTTTATCTTTTAGGGGGGTAAAAATTATTTTTTGAACTAAAATGAACCGTTTTTACTACTTATCTTTTTAAAAAAAACAACTCTTTGTTATAAAAAAACACTTGATATAAAAAACATCAAGTACTATAATACGTTTACAAAAAGCCCATAAAACTAACAAAACCAGCATTGAGAAACCTCATTCTATATTTGAAAAATTAGAAATTGATGAAAATGAAAGAGGAAAAATCAACTTTTGTAAGTTCAAAGTGTAGAGGAGTAAAGAATTTATCACTCGCAGATGACACTGGTAGTTATAGTCAATAGTCTTGTAGTTGTTTGCGAAACTTCAGCATAAAAAAAGTCAAGTACCTTTATGAGATACTTGACTCTAATGAATATATATGATTGATCTAAAAATCTTAAGAAAGCGAGAGCATCTTCTCGATAGGCTTAACGGCATCGCGTGCTATTGCTTCGTCAACCTCTACTGTAGGCCAACCATACTTCAGGGCATTGTAGATTTTTTGCAGAGTATTCATCTTCATGTATTCACACTCGTTGCAACTACACCCCACACCTCCCTCACTTACCTCAGGAGGAACAGGATAGAAGGTAACTCCAGGACAGTTGCGCTCCAGCTCATGCAGAATACCAGCCTCTGTAGCTATGATATATTCCTTTATCTCTGGATGCTGCTGGGCATAATGAAGCATGGTGGCTGTAGAACCCTTTACGTCGGCTACAGCCAATACTGGTGCTTTACACTCCAAATGAGCCATAACAACCGCCTCAGGATGCTCACTCTTGAGTTTGACGATGGCTTCTACCGAGAATTTTTCATGCACATGACAGCCACCATTCCAGAGCAACATTTGTCGACCTGTCACACTATTGATATAATTTCCTAAATTATAATCGGGACCAAAGATAATCTTTTCGTCCTGTGGAAAACTATCAATAACTTTTTTGGCATTACCACTCGTCACCACACAATCGGTAAGCGCCTTTACGGCAGCAGTAGTGTTGACATAACTCACCACCTTATATCCAGGATGCTCAGCCTTATATTTCTTCAGGTCTTCGGCCTTACAACTGTCGGCAAGCGAACAACCAGCATTCAAGTCAGGACAAAGTACAGTCTTGTCAGGACTCAGAAGTTTACAAGTCTCTGCCATAAAGTGCACACCACACATCACCATCACCTTGGCATCAGTTTCTGCTGCCTTGCGTGCCAGAGCCAAGGAGTCGCCTACAAAGTCGGCTATCTCCTGAATATCGCCTACGGTATAGTAATGAGCCAGGATGATAGCATCTTTCTCCTTGCAGAGTCGGCGTATCTCCTGCTTCAAGTCTAAGGCTGCATCAACAGGTTCGTCGATAAAACCTTTCTCTATCCATTCTTTTTTCACCATAACATTATTATTATTTTTATTTCTTTATTCTTCTTTTTTATAGGATATAGGAATGATGATATAACGTGGATAAGTGGATAAATATTTAGATGATTTCTTGCCAGTTTTATTATCCACACCCTGATAGTAAGTTATCAATACATCTGTTGCATTTCTTTTTCTTGGTTCTTAATGCTTTAGATGTTTTTTCCACATTTCCCTATTTTGGTGCAAAGTTAATAAGTTTATATCTTTTTCCGTTCTAAAATTGCTAAAAACTTCATTAAAACTTAATAATAACCCTGTGGATATCCTCATTTCTATGCATCGGCATAAGGGGCTGTGGATAAGCTAAAAGTTATGAAATAGTTATTATTTGTGTTTTCCCTATGTTTTTCCACACGATTGTGGATAATGTGTATATGTTGTTATTCTCAAAAAATAAATTCACGCATAAAACTTGATGGAATATCAAAGTTTCATGCGTGAATTATGATTGGTTGTTAAAGTTTGGCAGAGTGATGAAAGTTGAATGTTTTAGCTTTCACGTGTTGCTTTTTCTTGTATAACTTTTATGATGCGCTGAATGATATCTTCTGGCTTGATTTGGTTCATGCAAGCCATATCGCCTCGCATACATGGCTTATTGCCATAGATACTGCAAGGGCGGCAAGGTAAGTCTACCTGTACGGCATTGGTAGGATTTTGATTCCATCCCATGAAGCCGGCGTAGGGATGGGTTGCGCCCCATATACTTACCACGGGTGTGTGGACAAGTGATGCCAAGTGCATATTGGCGCTGTCCATGCTGACCATCACCTGCAGATGGCTCATGAGGATGAGTTCTTGCTGCAGACCCTTGAGCTGAGCCGACGCATTACATACTTCGGGCCATGTCTCTGCCCATCGGTTCATGACCTCAGTTTCCTTCTCTCCACCTCCGAAAAGAAATATTCTGCATTGTGGATAAGTGTGGATAACTCCCTGTATAACTCTTTCCATCAGAGGCAATGGATATATCTTTCCCTCGTGTGCAGCAAAGGGAGCCAAGCCTATCCAGGGTTTTTCGACGTTGTGGATATCTCTGTTTACTTCTGTGTTGGCCTTGTTCCACAGCGTTTCTGGCAACAGGTTGAGGTTGCCTTTCTCTGAGCCAAAGATAGAAGTGAAATCCAGTTTGACAGGATAACCCAGTTTGGCAAGAACTTCAGCATAGTTTTCAAACGATGTGGGTTGCTGTACGAACTTCTTGTCGTTTTGTGATGTGAGCTGGCGTTTGCCCTTGCGGTGCTTGTCGATATGCGCCACCTTGAAGTTGTCGAGATTAAACCTCATGCGCAGATAGCTGGATCGCAGTACACTGTGCAGGTCGGCTATGGCTGTGAAATGCTTTGCCGAAAGGCGACGGTAGAGGGCATTGAGTCCCTTGATTCCATGATACTCGTTTTTGATGTCGGCTTCCATGAAGCCTACATTAGGAGCTAAATTTTCGAAGAAAGGACGGGCAAACGGGCGGCTGAGCACAGTAATCCTGACGGCAGGATACTGGGTGGCAAGCGAATAAACCACAGGCACAGTCATGGCAACATCGCCCATGGCCGAAAATCGAATGATAAGGATATGCTCAGTCTTCATTTCGTTTATTTTTCTTAGTAATGGACTATTTTGTTTATAAAAATGTGTAGTACAGATAACGATAAGAGTGAAGGAAGTTAAGTGACAAGCGTTATCTCATCAAGAGATGATAGCTGCTGGTTACTTAACTTCCTTCTCTCTACTTTCATTAATTCTATGTGCTATAATAAAAAATAGGTGCTATTATATAAATAGGTATAAGTCTACACTATTTCTTGGCATAGAGTACAGGGTTGGTAGAAGGATCATTATACATCTTCATTTGTCGATACACCTTCATATATTTGCGGCCAGCCTCAATGTCTTCGAGCAACTGATCGATAGCAGTGCTGAGGTCTACTTGCTGTTCAAGGAGAACATCGAGCTTAGCCTGGCATTTAGCTTTGTGCTCTGCTGAAGCTTCAGGACGCTCTGCTTGTTCGCGCATGTGATAAATCTTTAAGGCGAGAATACTCAAGCGGTCAACAGCCCATGCAGGACTTTCGGTATTGATACGGGCATCATCCAGTACCTTGACATTGGCATACAACTCTCGGAAGTAAGAGTCGATTTGTTCAACGAGGTCAGTACGATCCTGATTACTCTTATCGATACGGCGTTTCAATAATAATGCCTCTGCTGGGTCAATTTGTGGGTCACGTATGATGTCTTCGAAATGCCACTGTACTGTGTCAATCCAGCATTTCAGATACAGGCGATTCTCAATGGAGCCTTCTTTATAAGGATTATTGATAGGAGTGTCAATGTGGTCCTTGATATGATAATCAGCTATAGCCTGATTGAAAATTTTGTTTGCTCTTTCTGTAAATGTCATGATGTTAAAAGATTAATTAATAATAATGCACAAAAGTAAATAAAATATTGGATATTACCAACAAAAAAACGAAAAAAGCATAAAAAAGGTGCACACTTAGTGGGTGTTTGTGCAGCGAATAGTACTTTTTTCTATAAAATGTTTGCTTATTTGAAAAAAAAAGTGTTCCTTTGCAACCGATTTTTAATTAGAAATTAATTTATAAACATTTTAAAAGTTACAATTATGTCAGAAATTGAAAGCAAAGTAAAAGCTATTATCGTAGACAAACTCGGTGTTGATGAGGCAGAGGTTAAGCCAGAGGCAAGTTTCACAAACGACCTTGGTGCTGACTCTTTGGATACTGTAGAGTTGATCATGGAATTCGAGAAGGAGTTCAACATTTCTATTCCAGACGATAAGGCAGAGAAGATTGCAACTGTTGGTGATGCTATCGCTTACATCGAGGAGAATAGCAAGTAATTAGCAACTTCAATTATTATAAATGGAATTAAAGAGAGTTGTAGTAACAGGTCTCGGCGCCGTAACTCCAATAGGTAATACTCCTGAGGAAACTTGGGAAAACCTTATCGCAGGAAAGAGCGGCGCAGCTCCTATTACTCATTTCGATACAACCCTTTTCAAGACCAAGTTTGCTTGTGAGGTTAAAGACCTGAATATCAACGAATGGATTGACCGTAAGGAAGCTCGCAAGCTCGATCGTTATACCCAGTTGGCTCTTATCTCTGCCATGCAGGGTGTGAAGGATGCTGGTATTGACCTTGAGAAGGAAGACTTAAACAATGTAGGTGTTGTCTACGGTGTAGGTATCGGTGGTATCAAGACTTTCCAGGAAGAGGTAACTTATTATGGTACTCATCAGGAGAATGGTCCTAAATTCAATCCATTCTTCATTCCTAAGATGATTGCTGATATCGCTTCTGGACAGATTTCTATCCATTTCGGATTCCACGGACCTAACTACACTACCACATCAGCATGTGCTTCTTCAAGCAACGCATTAGCTGATGCCTTTAACTTGATTCGTTTGGGTAAGGCCAACATCATCGTTAGCGGTGGTGCAGAAGCTGCTATCTGCGAATGTGGTGTAGGTGGATTCAACGCTATGCATGCTTTGTCTACTCGTAACGACGACCCAGAGCATGCTTCACGTCCATTCAGCGCAAGCCGCGACGGATTTATCATGGGCGAAGGTGCTGGTTGCTTGATTCTCGAGGAACTGGAGCACGCTAAGGCTCGTGGTGCGAAGATTTATGCAGAGATGGTAGGCGAGGGCGAGAGTGCCGACGCTTATCACATCACAGCTTCTCATCCTGAAGGTCTCGGTGCTAAGCTCGTTATGGAGCGTGCCCTTGAGGATGCTAACATGAAGCCAGAGGACATCGATTACATCAATGTTCATGGTACATCTACTCACGTAGGTGATATTTCAGAAGCTAAGGCTATCAAGGCCGTCTTCGGTGATGCTGCTTACAAGCTCAACATCAGTTCTACCAAATCAATGACAGGTCACCTCCTCGGTGCTGCTGGTGCAGTAGAGGCTATGGCTTGTGTTCTTAGTG
>OIZX01000519.1_pt1 | contig 26066 bp, 29 predicted proteins | sample 1588621 | NCBI WGS metagenome assembly OIZX01 (sample SAMN03283276) | human gut metagenome | biome: human-associated habitat; material: feces | host: Homo sapiens | place: Peru | collected 2012 | reverse complement strand
GACCAAGTTGTAGTAAGACTTTTACTTCATTCAATAATAATAATAAATAGTTATTTCTTACTAAAAGGAGAAAAATATTATAATGAGGATGTGGGTGTAGAATGATGTGGGAAATTTTAATTATTGCAGTCCTTTTAATAATTATATTTAGTTCTAATAAGTTAATTAAGAATAATACTTATAATATATATCTTAATAATAGCTTATATGGCCCTGTTACTATTGATAGTATTAATACTATTAGTGGTAATAGTTCTAATATGGGTATGAATACGAGAACTGATCATAGAGATGGTCCTAGAAGATAATTTATTTTATCTTCTTTTTATATTTCTTCATCCTAGGATATTCCTAGTTATTTTATTTTTCTTTAAAATTATTTTTCTTATTATGTCAAATGGAATTATTGAAAACGCTAAAATAATCATTATTTCAAATTCATATATAGTTAAGCCTGTTGTCCTAAATACCTCTCCTCCGTAATATATGAGTATAACCTGGACTACAGCTATAAGAGTAATTATAGCTATAAAAACTTTGTTTTTAAGTATATTTGATAATATGTTTAATCTATATGTTCTTGCATTAAATGCATTAAAGATCGCAATAAATATAAATAATCCAAAAAATGCAGTTAACAAATATTTATTTGATGGGTCTACTCTATAAATTGAACTTATAAATTTTGATTTTAAGAACCATATACATAGTAGTGCGGCATATAAGCCATTAAACAATATTTGATTTGTCATATATTTGTTTATTATTTTTTCATTTCTTTTTTTAGGTGGTTCTTCCATATATTCATCTAGCGCTGGTTCATATGAGAAAGCAAGTCCAGCAAGTGTGTCCATTACCATGTTTATCCATAACATTTGGATTATTGTTATTGGAGATAATATTCCTATAAATGGACCTACTATGCTTAAGAGAACTGCACATATATTAACACTTAGTTGAAATATTATAAATTTTCTTATGCTTTTAAATATTGTTCTTCCATATAAAATTGCTACTGATATAGAGAGTATATTGTTGTCAATTATCACTATGTCACTTGTTTCTTTAGCTATTTCAGTGCCACTTCCCATACTAAATCCTACATTTGCTCTTTTAAGTGCGGGAGCATCATTTATTCCATCTCCTGTCATACCAACTATTAAGTCTAATTCTTGAGCTAATTTTACTAATCTGTTTTTATCTTGTGGAAGACTTCTACTTAATACTCTAAGGTTAGGAAGAACTTTTTTTACTTCTTCATCAGTCATATTATTAAATTCATCGCTTGTTAATATTTTGTCAGTGAGTTTTGTTATAATTTTTAATTCTTTAGCTATTGAAACAGCAGTATTTTTTGCATCTCCAGTTACCATGACAACTTGAACCCCTGCATTCTTTATCTTTCTAATGCCTTCATATGCTTCTTTTCTTATATTATCTTTTAGGAAAACAAAACCAAGTAATATATATGAGTCAGAATTGCTTTCTTTATAAGCTAGAGCAAGTGCTCTAATGCCTTCGTTTGTTTTAGCATTTACATAGTTAGTTAACTTTTCTTTGTTAATAAGCACTCTTACTGAGCCATCACTTTTTTGATATTTAGTACACTTTTCTAATATCTTTTCGTATGCTCCTTTTATAAATACTGTGCTTCCTTTGTAGTTAGTTTCCACTGTTGAATATTTTAGTTTTGAATTAAATTCTTCTTTGTTAATAATTTTGTATTTTGTTTTATCATCTCTTCCAATATAAGAAAGAAGTGCTCTATCTGTTGTATTTCCTCCTTCTGGAATTCCGTTATTTAGAAATGAACTATTGTTATAAACGAGTGATTGATATAATAACTCATATTTATTTGTTGATAACTTGTTTATATTTTTATATTCAGTGAGTTCTGCATCTGTGAATAATTCTACACTTAGTTTTCCTTCTGTTAATGTGCCTGTTTTATCTGTGAATAAAATGTTTAGAGAACCTGCTGTTTCTATGCCAACTAATTTTCTTACTAGTACGTTTCTTTTTAGAAGTCTTTTCATGTTTGAAGAAAGTACTAAAGTTATCATCATTGGAAGACCTTCTGGTACTGCCATTACTACCACCGCAACACTAAGTGTTAAAGCGTAAAGTAAATGAGATGAAAAGTCTTTAAACTCAAGTATTTTTTCTATATTAAAATTATTTATAATTGAAAAAACAAGTGGATTGCATTCTATATTTGCAACCCACTCATTTTTAATTACTTGAACAATTCCGTATGCTCAATCAATCGATAATCATTTCCGTCAGGTAACTGAAACTTAAATCTCTTATCAAGAGTTCTATCATATCTTTCAATTTCATATTTGTTTTTTCCTATTCCAGAACTAGAATAGTTGTAAACATAGAGTATAAAATCTTTTATTTTTGATGCTTCCTCTTTGTTAAGAAATTTTATTGTTTGAATTTCAGGTTCCTCAGCACCATATTCCCAAACATCTCTAAAACCTCGTACTAGGTCTACCTCAGAAGGCCACAGGTTAATAATTCCTATAGGCATTCCACTTCCTACAACTGCAAAAACAATAGGGTGTTCTTCTCCTGAATAACCATCTTTTTCTTTAAGAGTTCCTGTCGAAAGGATTTTAGCTTCCTTATAACTATAAAGTCCTTTCAACTCACAGTCCATATCAAATACTCTTGGTTTTTCAGATTTTTTAACTTTAAATCTTGAATCATATACATATGCCATCTGGCTTATAGGAGCTACAGCTGCAACTTCCTTGAGTCCACACAAACCATATACAGTATAATTTCCAATATTCTTTGCTTCTTCATCAGTATAAGCTTTGAAATAATATTCGCTCTGTTCAGAGAATGTTCCATATGATTGTACTTTATATTTAAAATAGCCACTTTTCTGTGCACAAACATGATTAGGCATTCCAATAAAAGCAATTGGTCCAAGCTCTGAACAAAATCCAAAACCTACACTATAGGTAGTTAAATTATTTAACTTCACAACTTCATCATATGAATATGTTCCTTCTAACAAATAATCATTACAACCAGTTGTATCATGTGAATGAAGAAATAGTCGACCTCCAATCTTTTCTACACTTATATTCCGTTTTGGATATACTTTTTCAGCCATTTTGGTTAGAATCTTTTCGAGCATTATTTTTTCCTCCTAATACTCATTGTGTTGGTCGGAGGATACAGAACTCCGACTAGATAATGTAATAACATTAACAATCTAGTGGATTCCCACTCTGTATCAAATTGATTGACTGTTTGATTTTACCATAAAATATGCTTTTTTACAAGTAATATACTAAAAAAATAAAGAAAGAAGGCCAGCCTAAGCTGACCTCCCTTCTTAAGTAATGATATTATCTTTACTTATTAAAATTACTTCTTGATGTCATCCCATTTCTTCTTGAGAAACGGATCAACAATAGCCTCGCCGTTGGAGAAAGGTACAAAGAGTTCACCCTCCTTATATCCAGCCTCACGAAGTTCGTCGATGATCTTGTAGCCCTTGGTCACATAGGTTTTGCCATCGATGTAAACAAAGATCACTTTACCATTGTTCATGTTATAAGTTCCCAGCTTATCGATTGCTACGCAATCCAGAACAGTAGAGTTGATAACCGGATAATAGGTCGTCTTAAAGTAGATATGTTCTACTTCAACACCTTTCTCAGGCATCTTGAAGCATTTTTCCATGTTTTCATCGCTGATAGCCTTGATGCCCTTGGATGCACAATATTTTTTGCAATCCTCTACAAAGGCATTGCGCCATGATTCTTCTGCTTCTCTCCGAAGATCTTCCCATGCCTTCTGTTCAAACTTAGGGTAATCCCAATTGCTGAATGGAACATAGAAGTGCTTTTCAGTAAAGCCGTTGTTTTGAAGAACCTCCATAACCTCTTTCATGTACGGAATTACAAAGGCTTCATCGTGGTTCATCCAGCATACCGTTGCGTTGTTCACTGCATAGCAGCCATTGAACGTCGGCACCATCCCCATGATTTCAAGGCTTTCAATTGTGTTGGACTGAGGCCAAACCACAAGCATGCCATCAATAACTTTAATGGCCTTCTTCTCTAAGTCAGACATGTTGTTGATTTTCTTCATAACTGTTTTCCTCCCAAAATTTTTTGGACTATGTTGTTGTTCGGTATATTTAAACACCTTCACGGTGGAAAAAGGGAAAATATATATAAAATAAACGTATTTTACGTTTATACTAACATTTTACCACATTTTGATAATTATGTCAATTTAGTGCCATATATACAAGATTTGCAAAAAAGAAAAAACCGTGTTAAAAGCACGGTTTTTTCTTCTTATTTCTTATATTTAGTTGCACATATTCCGATGCATTGAGGTACCCCATATTCTTTTATGTAATCCTCACTGCCCATTCTCTTTACACAGACATACATCGAATCTTCCCACCCGATTCTATCATCATTTACTGCTGATTCTTTATTAATTACAATATCATCAGTCGTAAATAATTTTTGAGAACCATGCCATTTTCTATTCCAAAGTTCAACAATATATTCTTTCATTTTTTCTACATCATCAAATTCTTTAGCTTCTTTCATAGTTTCATCAAGTGAACTTCTATGTGGTCTAAAAATAATCATATAAGCATCCTCCTAAAATTATCTGGAGATTTTTACACAACTCCTCCAGAAAAAATAATTAATATTTTTCTGTACTTTGTTGTGTAAAGTACTATGAATATCTATATTATACCACATATCAATTATAAAGGCAAATACCAATATATATGGTTGGAGCGATTAAGCAACAGCTTACGAACCATAACGCTCTCTTTCTAAAAATATTATATATGAATTCTTATTAAATTTCAACGGGAGTATGGAAAATTTTGTTGTTTTATATTATAATTTTATAAAGGTGATTTTATGAAATATAATGTGGAAAAAGATAGTAAAAAATTTTATTTTGGAAAACAAGAAGATTATTCAAAATATAGACCTACATATCCAACCGAACTTTTTGATTTTTTATCTAAGGAATATAATATGAAAAATAAAACTATAGTTGAGTTAGGTGCAGGAACTGGAAAGTTTTCTAAAATAGCAAGTTCTTATTGTAAACAAATTTATTATGTTGAACCAAATATTGATATGATTAACAAAGGAAAAGAATATTGCAATGATTGTGATAATATTGTTTATATTAATAAAAGTGCAGAATCAACAGGATTGCCTGAAAATTCAGTTGATATTGTATTTGCGGTCCAAAGTTTTCATTGGTTTGATAAACAAAAATTAAAACAAGAAGTAAATAAAATATTACAATCTAATGGAGATTTTGCAATAGTTTGGAATGACTGGGAAGATGAAAATAATGAATTTAGTAAGGAATACTTCAAATATATAAGCTCTTGGAATACTAAACTTACTGGTAAAACATATCAACATAAAAATGTTGATGATCGTAAAAAATTTTTCAAGAATAGTGAATATAAGACTTATATATTTATCCATTCTAAAGATTATACTATAGATATGCTAATAGGGTTATCTAAATCATTATCGTATGCTCCAAAAGAAGATAGTGAATATTATGATGAGTTTATAAATGGTATTATAACTATTTTTAATAAATATAAAAAAGATGACATCGTTCGTTTTGATTTTCATACAGAAATGTTTATAGGAAAGATTTAGGTGATGATTAATGATTGATAATGGTTATCTTTTTGCTAAAGACAATAAAAGAATATTCATAAATACAAGTTTAGGATGTGCTGGGCAATGCGCATATTGCTATTTACCAAAAATGGGATATAGTAATGGTTCAGATAATTATAGGACTATTTCAGCACAAACTATAATTGAATTTATAGAAAAAAATAAACTTGATATAAATCAAAAAACTTTAATAACACTTGGTTGTTATTCAGAGTGTTGGGATGAATATAATAAAAATGAAACAATTAGTTTAATAAAATACTTTTTAAAAAATGGAAATCAAATTCAATTATCAACTAAGAAACAAATAATGAAAGAAGAACTTACCGAAATATTACCACTAATAAATTATTTTGGACAACTAGTTATTTTTGTTAGTTCGGCAACTATTTCTAAACATGATACCATTGAAAAAAATACTACACCTATTTCTAATAGATTTCAAAATTTTTCACTTTTTAATAGTTTAGACATACCTGTTGTTTTATATATGAAACCAGTTTTAAAAGGTATAACAATCAATGATTTAGAACTTTATAAAAAATATATTGAAAAATATAATATTAAAGATGTAGTAATCGGAAGTATATTTACAAATTACATATCCGAAGAAACTGTTCATTTTTCAAATAAAAATGAATTGTTTTATACTAAAAATAGTGATGAAGATATGATTATTTCTGAATTATCAAAAATAACAAATGTCTATAAAAGGAGTTCTGAAGTTATGTACAAATATAATGTTAGTAATTATATAGAAAAAGTAAAAAATGAAGTAGCAAAACTATTAGAGGGAGACAACTCTGGACATGGACTTTAACATATTAATAGGGTTTTATATTTATCTTTAAAATTTGCTGAAAAAGAAAATGCAAATAAATATATAGTATCATTAATAGCATTACTTCATGATGCAGATGATTATAAGTTATTTGGTATGGAAAATGCAGAGAAACTTACAAACGCCAAAATAATTATGGATGATTGCAATGTTGATAAAGCTATCCAAGAACAAGTATGTGATGCTATTAATAATATTGGATATAGCAAAAGATTAAAAGGACATAGTCCAACAACTCTTGAAGGAAAAATTGTATCAGATGTAGATATGTGTGATGCATTAGAACAAATGGTATTTTAAGAGTCTATACTTATAGTATGAAAAATGGAAAACCATTTTTTGATAGAAATATTTTCCCGATTGAAGATATGAATGCAGAAAAATATACAAGAAAATGTGCAGATAGTAGTGTATGCCATATTTTTGAAAAAATATTAAAACTTAAAGATTTAATGCTAACTGATTCTGGTAAAGAAGAATCTAAAAATAGGCATCAAATAGTTGTAGATTTTTTATATCATTTGTTTAATGAAGAAAATGCTCCTGAATGGATTGAATATTTAAATAATTATCTTAAATAAGGGTATGGGAATTCACATAGTAGAATTTATGCGGGAGTATAAATTCAGTGCTGGCTAGCTAGACAAAAACTTTATTCAAAAATCAAGAAAAATATAAAAAGAGGATTAAATTATTTTGATAATTTTTTCCTCTTTCTTCGATAAAATAAAAACTCACAAACAATTAAGTCCATAAGCTATATTCAAATGGAGCAGGTACCGAGAATCGAACTCGGGCCACCAGGTCGGAAGCATGGGATTCTACCACTAAACTACACCTGCAAGTTATATAAAGTATTATACCTCACAAATTTAATATTGTCTATATATTTTTATTATTTAATTTTATGTAAAACTATTGATTATTTTTAGTTTATGAGTTATAATATAGATATTAATTTTAAGGAGGGTGTTCAATATGATGAACGCTACTGTTTGGGTCACTTTTGAAGCAATCGACAAAATTGAGTATTTCGTTGTTCACGACATGCTCACTGGTGAAAAGAAAAAAATGAAAGCATCTGATTTTCTCGGTACTGTTTTCAAAATGCCCAGTTCTTTCAACTATAAGTTGAAAAATGCGTTCCCCCATAAAAGACGGGTAGTTTATTCTGCCCCTGCATTTGAAGCTGTCACCAGATTGGTGAACTTCAACAGAGTTGATTCTTAAGCTCTGTTATACCCTAGCCAGAGGAGATGGTGAAAACCATTCTCCTCTGTTTTTTATATAAAATTTTTTAACAATATAATAAATATTTCTCCTGGTACTCCTAAAATTCCGTACTATTAATATTGTTATCCAATTTATTCCTATATGAAAATTAAAATATATCCCTATAAAATTTACTATTAAAATAAATATTATTCCTAAAATAGAATTAATCCCCAATTTCACCATTAATTTTATTGGTACTACAAATATTCTCATACAAATAAAAAGAAAACATATACAAGATATTATTATTAAAACATTCATATTTTCTTCTCCAATACTAATACTGTATGCTCTTAGTGTCCAAATATTCATGCACTTTTTCTACTCCAAGAAATAAAAAAAACGAGAAAGGATACTGCCTAGACAGTATCCATCTCGTCCAACATAATGTTAGAATGTTGATTTTAGCCACCAATATGTTCAGAAATGAGCTTCTGAATCTTGCTGTCAGATACCAGTACGTTATACTGCATATCATTGCAAAGGTAGTACTCAATCAGGGTAACAAACTTAAGAGCTCTTGCGTACTCCTGAGCCGAATCGAAACCTGCATTGATCATGTCCAGGAAATTAGGCTCAATCTCAGTTCCCAGAGTCTCAACTTTGAGATTGGCAATGCCTTTGACATCAACAGAAGAAATGAATGTACCATGTTCAGGCACTTCCCCGGTATAACCAGGAGCAACCAAATAGATACTCTTGTTTTCCTCCATTTCAATCTTTCTGTCAACCTCTGCCAGTCGGCTTTGGAAGTCCTTCAACTTGGCATTAGATGCCTCAACTGCTTTTTCTGCAGAGCTTACTTCGGAATTTGCATCCTCGAGTGCCTTTTTGGCATCATCGAAAACCTTCTGAACTTCTTTGAGAGTTTCCTTCCTGATCTCCAAAATCGAAGTTGCTTCTGCCAATTCCTGCTGCTCACTGGAAAGTCCAGAAACAATAGTATTTCTTTCTCCCTTCAGTTCTTCCAAAGAATAACCCTTTTCTTCAACAAGAGAATCAACCTGTGCAACCTTAACTGGTTCTACCACATGCTGAATCACAGCCTTCTTAGATGCTTTTGCTTTTCTTCTCATCTTTTTTTCAGCCTCCATATCATTTTCTTTTAATGCATTTTTGAGTTCACTATAAATCTTTGTGTTTGGACTAAACACTTTCTGCAGTTGTTCCAAAAATTCTTCCCGGGTAGAAAAGCTAAGCTTCCTCTTCACAAACAATTCCTGCGAAGATAAATGATCACGAATAATATCAGATACCAGTACACCATTAGCGACAGCCTTGCCATGCTGATTAAAAATAGCCATAATGTTTTTTCACCTCAAATATTTTTTTACTGTGTTGTGTCGGACTAGTTGAAAAAAGGTAAAAATCAAAATTAGACCAAATGTCAACTATAATATATTATACCATCATTTCTTATTTATGTCAACGTTTAAACTAAGTCTTTCCAATTCTGTTATCTTTTCATCATATAATTGGTTTAGTTTAACTAATCTTTCATAAGATAACTTATCAATTAATTCTGGATTTCTTTCAATTTCATCTAAAATTTCATTTTTATACAAATAATTTTGAGTATCTTTTTGTAAAGACTCCATAAAATTATTTATCTTCTGTTCACTAACTTTTGTTTCTTGTCCTTCAACTAAAAGTTCTGGATGAATGAAAATTGATTTTACAAAATCTATTATTTTATCAATTATTTTCATGTCTTCTCCTTTTTGCTTTATATACATACTTATTTTTCTTCACTTTTTCCGTTTTTTACCTTTGCTATTTTTTCTTCTTTTTCTTTCTGGATTCTTTCAATTCTAGCCTTAAGTTCTTTTACATATTCTCTCTTTTTATGTGCTTTTCTTCTTTCTTCTTCTATCATATCTTGAGATATTTCATCATGTAATTCTTCTTTGTCTTCAACATCACCTTTATCATCTATTTCTTCTTGTTCTCCAGTCTCTTCTTTATTCTCTCCTTCTTGTTCTTCACCATCTTTTTTATTTGGAACTTGCACTCGTTCACTACTAATATCAGCATAAGAATCAATAAATGAATCATCATCAAAAGCAAGTTCCTCCTCAGTTGGAGGAGCAACACCTACCTGTGTTTGTCTTATTAATGTTTTGGTTTTTCTTATTAAGTTTCTACAATAATTCTCAAAATTCTCTATGTGATTAGCTGCTTCAACTCCATCTAAACCAATAGCCTCATTTCTTGCTAATTTTCTTACTTGATCAATCTGTTCATTTTTTACAATAAATATTCTTGCATTTACTGCATTAAAATTTTCTAAAATTGATACATTTGCATTCTCTATTTTAAATATAACATATCCTGCATATAAATCCTTACCAATCTCACATTCTAATATATCATAATCAGGATTATCTCTTTTTAATGATCTAACAAGTCTTTTAAAACCTTCCATTTTTTTACTTACTGGCATCACATAATTGCTACGACTTTGTTTTAAATTTTGTGGATTATCATCAAAAAAATCCTTTTTTTCTTTTTCAGGTCTAAATATTCCATCATCAGAAAACTTAACATTTAAAGAATCCATCAAATCTTCAAAACTATCAAACCTTTTATCATCAAAATTCTTCTTTAAATCCATATATTTAATAAAATCTTCATACTTTTCTTTTATTTCTTGATATTCAATTGTATTTTCAAGTGATTTTAATCTTAAAGCTTTTTCATATACTTCTTTTACTTTTTCAAAATCACCTTGTACTTTATAACTTGCTGCTAAACTTTCAAATACTTTAAATACTTTAGGATTTGTAAATTTTATACTACCTTTATTTGTTGATAAAAAGCGTATAACAGATGCATTAATTAAATTTTGATATTGCTCAATGTCTAAATACATATTTTGAGATTGCATAATTAATAAATTCATTATATCATCTCTATTTATATCATCCGCATCAGCAACTTTCTTTGCTATAATTTTAGATATATATTCACTTGTCATTCCTTTTGTTGAAGTTCCTGGATTTCCTAAAATTGAAGCATATATTGTTGCAATTTCATTTTCCATATTGTCTTTATCTTTTTGTGTTGTCATATTACTTTCTCTTATATCTTCTGCCATTAATTGCAAGGTTTCATTTATTGGTTCATATTTTGAAACTTCTTGATAATTTTCTAATAATGGTGCCATTAACTTTTTTAAATCTCTTAATTGAATTTTTTTACCACTTGCTTTTTTATTTTGAATTAACATATTATATTGTCTTTTTATGTTTGATGCTTTTGATTTTTTTTGTTTTTCATTTAATTTTTCTTCTGTTGCTAAATCTTTTCCAAAAACAAATTCATTTATTAGATCAATTAATTCAGGTATTTTCATATATTTAATATTGTATAATGAATACAAAACATTATACAAACTCCTTTCTTTTTTCTCCATCTATTTATTTTGTAAAGAGTATGCTTATTAACAAGCATACTCTTTTTAGTTAGTTTGAATCAAATCTTACTTAATTTGATTCAGAGATTTTTGCAAAGCTCTCCATCTTTCATCAGAAACTACTAATTCGAGTGGAATTAAATCCCAATCAATTTTGCATTTTTTGATTTTAGATTTCAATTCTTCTTTAAGCTCTACACAAATTTTTTCTGCTTCAAACCGTTCAATGCTCACTCCATTAACTACAACAATGTCTCCTGCTTTGACTAATGCATTTTCTAATTCAGGGAGTACTTCTTCAATTTGTTTTTTCAGTGCCTCTTTCATTATCTTTGCATCTCCTTATAACTACTTAAAATTGCTTTAAGCGATATATATATTATATCATACCAAAAAAATATTATCAACTTATTAATTAGTAATAAATTTTATAACCTTTTTCTACATTTTTCATAATATAAACCAATGAGATGCAAGTTAAGTATGACAGACTTAAAAAAATCAATTTTTTCCATAATAAAAACCTCCGTATTCTTTTTCATGAATACTAGAGGTTCTTGATTTATCGATATTACAAATTTCTGTATGTGGCTTCCCTTAAGGTTTTTAAATTTTACGCACTCTTAAGTTCAAGCCTTAATTTATCACTAATCATTGCTATAAACTCAGAATTTGTAGGCTTTCCTTTTGCAGCTGAAATTGTGTATCCAAATATGTTTTCTACTGTCTTTTGTTCTCCTCTTCCCCATGCTACTTCTATTGCGTGACGTATTGCTCTTTCTACTCGTGATGGAGTTGTGTGAAATTTGTTAATCAATAACTTAGATATTTTATATTTCTTTGTTGCTTATTACTCTTTATATTCATAGCTATAATTGTAACACTTTTTTTATGCTTGTTCAATAGCAATAAATCACCTTATTTCTGCTTGGAGATTGTATTTTTTATTATTCATGATATAATTATTTTCAAAGGAGATAAAAATATGGAAAATTTAAAAATTAATATAGTTGATGGAATTATGGGAAGTGGAAAATCTAGTGGAATGATAAATAAAATTAATAATTTAAAGAATAAAAATCCAGATAATAAATTTTTAGTTATTGTACCATACCTAGATGAAGTGGGAAGATATTCAAATTCTCTTAAAGGCTTTAAATCACTAATTCAAAATAATCCACCTAAAAAAATAACTCTTGAAAAATATCTAAATGAAAATAAAGATATTATTTGTACTCATCAACTTTTTCTACAAAATGCAGAATTAATCTCAAATTATGCTTCTAACTATACTTTAATAATTGATGAAGCAATTAACTCTTTAATATCTGTATTTGATTTTCCTAAATTATTAAATTCTGAAAGAATTAATGTAGATATTAAAATTCAAAGTGATAAAACATTAGCACTAAAAGAAAATGTGCCATTATATTCTTTTGGAGAAGATGATTTAACTTTTTTATTTAACAATGATTATTTAAAACTTAGTCCTAAAATTGATAATTTAATTGTTTGGAATGAAGATAAACCTTTAACATCAATCTATTCATGCTTAAGAGATTACTTTATTCAAAATGATGTTTATAGATTAACTACTACAAATGAGCTTGAAGAAAAAAGTTTTTATTATATCTCATTATTCCCAATAAAGACTTTTAAAGTCTTTAAAGATATTTTTATTATGACTTACTTATGGAATGCTCAATTAATGAAATATTATTTTGACTTTTATGGTGCTGAATATCATTTTTTATATCCAGTTCCAACATTTCCTCTTTCTGCAACATCTGAAAGTTTAAATAAATTAAATTCTTCTAATTTTAATTTACAAGAAAACTCAATAGATTTTAATAATAGAAATTTCTTTATATTAGATAATAATAAGTTTTATAATGACTTTGAGTTTGTTCAGAAAATACAAGCTTGTAAAAATATTTATTTACCAGGATATAAATATAATATACAAAAAAATATTTATGAAAAAAATATAAATTCAAAAACTACTCTATACTCTTTTCAAAATAAAAAAACTCAACAATCAATTACTTTAAGTTATAGTTTCTATCAAAATATAGAAAATAATAAACCTGTTTTAAAAATATTAAAAGATAACATTCATAAATTTTTGAAAGATAATTTACCAACATCTTTTGATCATAATAAAAATATAATTTGGTCTGTTTTTGATTGTGCTAAAAATTCTTTTTCAAATAGTCGTGGACATATTTCAGAAAAGAATTATATTCCTATAAATTCAAGAGCTACTAATGAATATAAAAACGCTAATATTTTAATATATTTAGTAAATAGATTTATTAACCCTAATTTCTATAATTTTATAAAAAATTATTGTCCAAGTGGTAAAGACTTTGATGAAAGTTTATATGCTTTAAGTGAACTATTGCAATGGATTTGGAGAAGTGCAATTCGAGATAATAAGCCAGTTTGTATTTATATTCCAAGTGAAAGAATGTTAAATCTTTTAATTGATTGGTTAAATAATAAACTATAACTATTATGGGGAAAACGTAAACATTTTTTCCCCATACCCCTTTGTGTTATTTATATTCAATAAGCTTAGAATGCCTTTGTAGGTAGATTAAGCTTATTGAATATAAATCATCTTTTTTCTTTTTTCCTCGAAAGTTGTTTTATAAAATTCTATGTTATCTTTCGGATTGATTTTTTAAGTCTAGTTATAGCAATGTCTTGAAGCTTTAGTTCTTAAAGATTACTATATAAAAAATATTATTTTATATAATTACAAATCTATATCAAGATGTTTTTATTTGTATTTTAGTTTTATTCTTATATTTTATTAGTTCTATTACCCTCGAAAATTTTTCGAGATTTTTTTATATTTAGTTTCTTCAAACAATTGATATGACTGCTTTTTATCGAAATTTGTATAAAAAAAACGAATTTCGATAAAAAAAGAAGTCATAGGTGGTATTTTTCAATTTTTGAATTGTTTTTCTCCCTTATGACCGCTTCTAGCTCTTCTATTCTCGCAATACTATCCTAAAATTTTATTAACATTTTTCCATAACTCTTTATTTAACTTTTTTGGCAACAATTACAAATCGCCCATTCTTTTGAGAATATTCACAAGTTGAAAGAGTTAATAATTGTTCTCCATATTGTGCTTCAATTCCTGTATCATACAATGATATTTTTTTACATTCATCTATAAAATATTTATATTCTTCTTCATTTTTGGCATTTATAAAATAATAATATCTAAAAACATCATTTTCATCTTGATAATACACTCTTGATTTGAAAACATACATTATTTCATATTCACAATCTTCAGTATCAGTTGTAAATCTAATTATATTATGTTCTTGTTCAAATTCTTTATCTTTATATTTTATTAATTCGTCAAACATAAGTCCATTTTTATTTCTATGTCCATATATTAAAAGATTGTCACTTGGTTTAAGAAAATCATACGATTTATCTAAAAATATTGAACCATTTGAATTTATTTTTCCATCATATGTATGATTTAAATAATAATCATTATTTTCAGACTGACACACTGGATAATTTATATTAGTTCCAGTAATCTCCAACCAACCAACAACTTCTTTATTAATCTTCTTTAATTCTATTATTTTTGATATTCTTTCTGTTTGATTATTCTCTTTGTTTTCATTAGAAATCTCTATTTTATTAAGTAATCCTGAAATTTCTTCTTGTTCTTTATCTTCATAATATCTTTGCTTTATTTTTGAATATTCTAAGATACACATAGAAAAAATTATGAATATAAATATAATTATAATAATAATTCTACATAATTTTTTATTTTTTTTCAATATATCACCTCATTTATAAAAAGGACAGATTATAATAAAAATCTATCCTTATATTTAAATAATTTTATTTTATATTTTTTAATACATTAATTATTATATTTTCTATTAAAGTTTTTAAATCTACTCCTGTTTTTGGTGTTTCATCTAATTTATGTTCTATCTTATCACTATTATTTAATTTATTGTTATTATTATCTTGTTTTATTTCTTCTTGTTTACTATCATTAACTTCTGCTATTACATATTTTGAAAAACAATTTGTATCAATTATTATATACCCTTCATTAATTTGAGCATTATATTTTATTTTCTCTCCATTATCAGTTATTCTATATATTTCAATTTTAGAAATATCATATTCTTTTGGAATTAGCAAATATAATGTAACATTACCATTTGGTTGAATTTCATTATTATTTTTTTCTAATTTTATATCATACATAACTAATTTATTTACTTCTTTTTCTAATAATTTTTGTACCTTATCATAATCATTACCACTTTCAATTTTCTTTGTTATTAACTTAGTATCCTCTGATATAGCTTCAACTGGTGCTATTAATTTTATCTCTAATTCATTATCTTCTAATTTTGTGGTTGTATTTTTTCTTATTATTACATAACTATCTCTTCCATATTCAGATTTTATTGTATAACCATCTTTAACATCTAAATCTCCAGTTCCTTTTTCAATGCTATATATTTTACTTCCGAATTCCTTATAATACTTAGTTATTTCATTTTTCACATAGTCCTTTATATTATCTTCTTTTATTATACTTGGTACTTCTATAACTGGAATAGTACATTCGCAACCCATTATTCTTGTATCATATAAAATCCCATTTTTAAAAATAGATATACCTGTACCTGCTTCCCAAGTCCATAAATTCAAGCCTCCGTCAGTTCCTCCTGCACCAGCTCCAGCTTTTACAACAATATCTGAACTTCCAATTTGTTTTTCATATTGTTCTGCAATTAATTTATAATATCCATTATATATTTCATCAAATTCATTATTCCAATCTCTTGATAAATATTCAAGACTTACTTCATAATATTTATTACTATCTATTTTTAAATTTTTAATATACTCTTCATCATTTTTATTATAATCTTTACTATTATTATATTTAATGTCTATATCATCTAATTGAATATTATTTTTATCAAATTTAATACCCACTGAAGCTTTTTTTATTGCATTTTCTCTATAATATATTGGATATATTCCAATATTCACACTTATCTTTTGTTTTTCTAACTCTTCCTTTTTTATTCCATTTTCATTTAATAAATTATTTATATATTCATTAATTAATTCTTCAGACTTTTCATATTCAATTTCTTTAATATCTAAATATATTTCTTTTGGAATAATTTTTATAATTTCTTCAACTAAATTACTCGTATATTCTACTCCTATTTTTTTATAAGCATAGTATTTTGTAGAATCCGTTTTATTGGTAGATAATGTTTTTAAAGCTAATGTGATACTTGTAATAGTATTATTAGAAGAGCTACTTCCTATTATAATTAATTCACAATCTTCTGGAATTTCAAATTCACTAATTTTTTGCTCTATTGTTTCCTCATTATCAATATTCAATTTTATTACATCTGGCAATTTATTCATAATTTCTTCATATTCATTGCTAACAGCTTCTACTTTTATATTATATATAGCTAAAAATATAATAAAACAAGTAAATATTAATTTAATTTTTCTCATTTTTATTTCTCATATAATGAACATTTAAACATTATATGAACTCCTTTCTCTTTATTTTTTTACAATGTTTTTCCTATATTACTTTATTTCTACATTTTTTTGCCTCCTTCCTTTATATTCCAAATTATAACATAAAGCTTTATTTTTGTACACATTTTTGTACACTTATTTTATTTTTATTTTTGTGTACACTATATATGTAGGTGATAAAAGTGAAAAAATTAAAAATTGAAAAGAGTTCTAAGAATAATGACACAATAACAAGAACAATTAGAATGAGCGGAACAACATTTGACCAAATAAATGAATTAGCCGAAAAAAATAATTTAAGTTTTAATAATGTAGTAAATCAATTAATAGAATATGGACTTAATAATTTAGAAGATTAAAATAGATCTAATTTTTAGGTTTGACAAATATAAAAAAAAATGCTATTATATATTTAGCTTAAGCAAATGTGTCATAAGTCGTATTGACATATATTATGTACTGGTGTGTGTAACTGCAATTACACATACTTTTTTTATTTCAAAAAAAGCAGAAACACCTGCAATTGTTTCCGCTTCCGACTAAATATGTTAGTCTTTGTCATTCATTTTTTCATCTCTTAATTGATTGTTCTTGTCTTTCTCAGCAAGTAACATCTCAATTAATTGTAAGATTAAGTCGTATGATGACATATTATGTACCCCCTTTCCATCCTTAAGCAAGGACTACCTTTCTGTCAGTGAAAAGGTTACAAGTAATATACTACATTCGAATAGATATTTCAAGATATTTTACATAAATTTCAAAATCATTTTATTTACACTTTATTCTTACATTTATAAAATTATCAAATCTTATTTCAAACAATTTATTATTATCAGTTTGAAATATATTATACATGTATTCAGTTTTAAAACATATACTATTATTACTTTGTACATCTTCTAACATTATTCTTCCACTATTTTTGCTATAACTAGCAATTACATTTTTCATATAAATACAAGTATTAATATTTCCAATTAATCTAATACAAATATCTTTTGAGTTTAATTCTTTTACAATTCTTTTTAAATCTTTTTCAAACACTCTTCCCATTACCATAACTCCTTTCTATGTTTTCTTTAAATTCATAAGAGGAGAATGCTTTTGATATTGTACCCTTAAATCTTCTGTTTGTAAATCAAGATAACATTGTTCTGTAACTTGTACACTGCTATGTCCTAATATTTTAGATAATGTAAAAATATCCCCACCATTCATTAAAAATCTTTTTGCAAAATTATTTCTCAACACATGTGGGTGTATGTTCTTATCTCCAATTCTTTCTCCATATCTAGAAAAATTGCTTTCAAAACTTCTTTCTAACAATAAAGTTCCTTTTATTGTGCAAAATAAATATTCACTATCCTTATATCTATCTCTAAATTGTAGCCATCTTCTTAATTCAGTTGCCATTTGCACAGAAAAGAAAACATATCTATCCTTTTTTCCTTTTGTATTTTCTGCTGGTAAAAAAATAGTTCTTTCTGAAAAATTTATATGTGCCTTATCTTTTATTAACAAACATTCACCAAGTCTCATTCCTGTATCAAATAATAATTGAGTTATTACATAATCTCTATATTCATGAAATCTTGATAAATCAAAACATCTTAATAAATCATTAAATTCTTTGTCATCAATATATTCTTTGGCTTTTCTTGGTACTCGTGTTGGTTTAATTTTTCGCATTGGATTAATCTTTATAAGTCTATTTGCATACATATAATTAAAATAAACTCTTAAATTTCTAATATAATTATTTATTGTTGCTATACTTACCATTTTTCCATAATCTTGTCTATTTTGTGGATTATTAAATTTCTTAGTATTTTCATTTGCAACTATTGTATATTTTCCTCTCTCTTTAGTGTTTTTAATATAATTTAAAATAATTTGTTCTGTTACTTGTTCTGTCTTTGTTACTTTGTATATATCTTGTAAATATCTAATAAATAACCTTAATGTTTGCTCATAACTTAAAATGGTTCTTTGCGCTAAATTCTTATAATCACAATAACTCATAAAATCGTCTACTTCTAAATCAATTTTTTCCATAATAAAAACCTCCATATTCTTTTTCATGAATACTAGAGGTTAGGCAATAAATCTCTTATGTTTGTAGCATTAGTCTATTTGTATCTATTGGATTGAGTACTGATTTTTTATTAAATCTAGTGTAAAAAATGCAATCTATATTTATTTATTGATATTACAAATTTCTGTATCTAGCTTCTCTCAAGGTTTTTAAATTTTACGCACTCTTAAGTTCAAGCCTTAATTTATCACTAATCATTGCTATAAACTCAGAATTTGTAGGCTTTCCTTTTGCAGCTGAAATTGTGTATCCAAATATGTTTTCTACTGTCTTTTGTTCTCCTCTTCCCCATGCTACTTCTATTGCGTGACGTATTGCTCTTTCTACTCGTGATGGAGTTGTGTGAAATTTATTGGCTATTTGTGGATATAAACATTTTGTAATTTGATTTATAACATCAATATCATTTATAACCATAATAATTGCTTCTCTTAAATATTGATAACCTTTTATATGTGCTGGCACTCCAACTTCATGTATAACATTTGTAACTAATGCTTCAATATTTTCTTCTTTATTGGCTGAGTTGTTTGGAATATCAATATATTGTGGTTTACTTATTCCTATTTCTCTTGAAATAAAATTATTGTTTTGTGATGATGGTTTGTAATTTTTTAGTTCTCTTATTCTTGTTATAAGCAAATCTATATCAAATGGTTTTACAACATAATATTCAGCTCCAAGTTCAATTGCTCTTTGGGTTACTTTGTCTTGTCCAACTGCTGATAGCATTATGCAAATAGGCTTTTTGTTTAATTTTATCATGTTCATTTGTTCTAAAACCCCTATTCCATCTAAATGTGGCATTATTACATCTAATAATAATACGTCTGGCATTAGACTAGATACCATATCTAAAGCTTCATTTCCATCTTTTGCTCTTCCTACAACTACCATATCTTCTTGATTTTTTAAATATGTTGCTAATGTTGTACTAAATTCTTGATTATCATCTGCTATTAAAACTGTGATTTTTTCTCTCATGTTTTTTCCTCCTATTTTTCAATTGTAAAAAACTTACATTTTGGATTATATTATATTGAATTTAAGATTACAATATATTTTTGGAAGTTTTTGACATTTCAATCACTTATTTACTACTATATTTACTATTTTTCGACACAATTCGACAATTCTTATTTTATTGATTTTTTGTTCTTCGATGTTTTTCAAAAAAATATCCTTTTTCTCTTTTTCCATTTCAATTTTTATTCTTATATTTTCTGAATAATCAATATTTATGATATTTATATCATTACTTTTGCAATAATATTTAAAATTTTCTAAATTAGAATAATCTGTTTCTAATTCAATTTCAAAACCATCTTTTTGAAATACTAATTCGCTTTTTTGAATAGCTTTTTTCGTTGCATCTGAATATGCTCTAACTAATCCACCTGTTCCAAGTAAAATTCCACCAAAATATCTTGTTACAATAACTATTATATTACATAAATTACTTCCTTGTAATATATTTAGCATAGGTGCTCCAGCTGTTCCTGATGGTTCTCCATCATCACTTGATTTTTCAATTATTCTATCTTCTTCTACAATTCTATAAGCTATGCAGTGATGTTTTGCATCATAATATTTCTTTTTTATTTCTTTTATTTTGTTTTCTGCTTCTTCTACATTTTTTACTGGATAAATGTCTGCTATAAATTTTGATTTTTTTTCAATAATTTCTGTTGTTTCATTTTTTGATATTGTATAAAATTCTTTCATTCTTATAAATCTCCAACATGCATTCCTGCAGTATAACCTGTTGAATATGCTATTTGTAAATTAAATCCTCCTGTATATGAATCTACATCTATTATTTCTCCTGCAAAATATAACCCTTTTACTAATTTTGATTCCATTGTTTTTGGATTTATTTCTTTTATATTTATTCCCCCACTTGTTATAATTGCTTCTTCTACTGGTCTAAAGTCTTTTATTGTAAGTTCGAATTTTTTTAATACTTTTACTAAATTTCTTCTTTCTTCTTTTGTTATCTCATTAACTCTTTTTTCTTCATTTATTTTTGTTTTTTCAATTACAATTGGAATCATTTTTTGTGGTAATAATTTGTCTAATGCATGCTTAAATTGTTTATTTTTAAATTCTTTAAAATCTCTTAATATTCTTTCATCTAATTGTTCTTCTGTTAATGCTGGTTTTAAATCTATTTGTAATTTTATTTTTTGCTCTTTCATTAGATTATCTATTTCTTTATATCTTACCAAATGTGCTGAACCACTTAAAATTGTAGGTCCTGAAATTCCAAAATGAGTGAATATCATTTCTCCAAAATCTTCATATATTAACTTATTTTTTGATTCATCAATAATTTTTATTCCAACATTTCTTAAACTTAAACCTTGCATTTCTTTACATTCATTCTTCTCATATATTACCAAAGGAACTAGTGATGGTCTTATTTCTGTTACTTTATGTCCTATATTTTTGGCTATTAAATATCCATCTCCTGTTGATCCTGTTAATGGATAACTTTTTCCCCCTGTTGCTAGTATTATTTTATCTGTTTGAATTATTTCTTTCTCTGTCCTTACGCCTAATACTTCACCATTTTGTACTAAAATTTTTTGAACTCTTGTATTAAATAATTTTTTTATTTTTAATTCATTTATTTTTGATTTGAAACAATTTAATACATCTATAGATTTGTCTGTAACTGGAAAAATTCTGTTTCCTCTTTCTTCTTTTACTTCAAGTCCTTGATTTTTTAGGAAGTCTATTATATCTGTATTTGTGTAATTTTGAAATGCACTATATAAAAATTGCCCATTACCTGGAGTATTTTTTATAAATTCACTCATATATAATGAACTTGTTATATTACATCTACCTTTTCCTGTTATTAATAATTTTTTTCCAAAATCTGAATTTTTTTCTATTATTGTTACATTATTTCCATATTCGGCTGCTGTTATTGCTGCCATCATTCCGGCAGGTCCGCCACCTATTACAATTACATTTGCCATATTTTTTTCGTTAGACTTTTTCTAACTTCCTCCGTTCCTTATTTTTCATTATTATATTAACAAATTTTTGATAAAAAATCAAATAATTTACAAAAATATCTTGACAAATTTGTAAAAACATACTAAAATAATTAATGTGTTCACAAATGGACTAAACAATGGTGGATGTAGCGTAGTTGGTTAACGCGCCAGTTTGTGGCACTGGAGACCGTGGGTTCGAGTCCCATCTTCCACCCCATATAATACCTTATATGGTTGTTTATAATTTTATACATTGGGCTGTAGCCAAGCGGTAAGGCATTAGACTTTGACTCTAACATGCGCTAGTTCGAATCTAGCCAGCCCAACCAAAATAACAAGATATGTTAATATCTTGTTTATTTTTTATATGTAAAAAGGAACTATTTTCATAGCTCCTTTTCTTTATCTATCTATCGCTTTATTTTCAACTTCATTTTGAACTTTTTCAATAAATTCGTCAATTGTCATCTCACCTAAATTAGCTCCATTTTTTCTTGCACGAACAGTTACAACTTGACTTTCTTGTTCATTTGCACCTATAACTAACATATATGGAACTTTTTCAAGTTGAGCTTTTCTGATTTTATATCCAATTTTTTCATTTGAATCATCTAATTCAACTCTTATTCTCTTAGCTCTTAATTTTGCTTTTAATTCTGTACAATAATCAATTTGAGCATCTGTAATAGGTAATATTTTTGCTTGTATTGGTGATAACCATAATGGGAATGCACCTTTTGTTTCTTCAATTAAGAATGATATAAATCTATCTGAAGATCCAAGTATTGCTCTGTGTATTACTACTGGTCTATGTTCTTTATTATCTTCACCAACATATGTTAAATCAAATCTTTCTGGTAATGCAAAATCTAATTGACATGTTGGTATTGTGACATCATGATTTAATGCTGTTTTGATTTGAATATCAATCTTTGGTCCGTAGAATGCAGCTTCTCCTTCTGCTTCATAGAAATCTATATTCATTTCTTTTAATATTGCTCTTAATTGTGATTCTGCTGTTTCCCACATTTCATCATTATCTATATATTTTGCTTTATTGTTTTTATCTCTTAATGATAATCTGTATTTAAATGAATCTGCTGAAAATCCGAAGTCTTTTTGATATACTTCTTTTATTAATTTTAATACATTTCCTACTTCTTCTTTTATTTGATCTGGTCTTACAAATAAGTGTGCATCATTTTGACACATTTGTCTAACTCTTTCAAGTCCGCAAACAGCACCACTATTTTCATATCTAAAATCATTTGCTAATTCACCTATTTTTATTGGTAAATCTTTGTATGAACGTTGTTTACTTTTATATACTAACATATGATGTGGACAGTTCATTGGTCTTAATACCATTTCTTCATTATCTAATTTCATTGCAGGAAACATGTCATCTTTATAATGATCCCAATGTCCACTTGTTTTATATAATTGAACATTTGCAAGTGATGGTGTATATACATGACTATATCCTAAATCTATTTCTTTATCTTGTATATATCTTTCTAATATTCTTCTTATTGTTGCTCCATTTGGCAAATACATTGGAAGTCCTGAACCAACTAATTCGTGTGTCATAAATAATTCAAGTTCTTTTCCTATTTTTCTATGATCTCTTTGTTTTGCTTCTTCTAATAATCTTAGATGTTCTTCAAGTTGACTTGCTTTTAGGAATGATACTCCATATATTCTTTGCATTGAGTCATTTTCTTGATTTCCTTTCCAATATGCAGCAGATGTTGTTAATAATTTTATTGCTTTTATTTTTCCTGTTCTATTTATATGTGGTCCTGCACACAAATCTATAAATTCTCCTTGTTTAAAGAATGATATTGTTTCACCTTCTGGAAGTTCTTTTATTAATTGAACTTTATATGGTTCTTCTTTTTCTTCCATTAACTTGATTGCTTCTTCTCTTGATAATACACTTCTTTCTAATGGTAAATCTTCTTTAACTATTTTTTTCATTTCTTCTTCTATTTTGGCTATATCTTCTTCTGAGAATGGCTTTTCTACTCTAAAATCATAGTAAAATCCATTTTCAATTGCTGGTCCTATTCCTAGCTTTGTGTTTGGATATAATCTTTTTACTGCTTGTGCTAATATATGTGATGTTGTATGCCAAATTGTCTTTTGTAATTCTTCATTTCCTTCTTCCATATCTAAAATTTGTCCATCTTTTTGTATTGTTCTAATCATAATTATACCTCCTTATATTTTGGATTTACCTTATTTTATAAATAAAAAAACACTCCTATAGATATTTCTATCTATAGGAGTGCTTATATTACACGGTTCCATCCTATTTTTAACTTACTGATAGATTATAACGTATCTTATACGTCTAACTTATTCGTTAGAAAGCTAAAGAGTTAGTTTTTCAAATATGTTTTCCACAATTAGTTCTCAGCCTGTGACTAATTTTCTCTGTTGATAACCTTTATTTTACTTTTCTCTTAATCTTAAATATCACTATTTTTCTTTATTACTACAAATGAACTAATTCCTACTATTGCTAATGCTACTATTGCTACTATTGTTCCTGTACTATCTTCTATACCTGTATGTGGTAATGATGTATTTGTTGTTTTTGTTATTTTTACAGTTGTTGTAGTAGTCTTTGGGATTTCTAATGTAGTACTTGTGCTTGGTGTAGTTGTTGTTGTAGTTGGTGCAGTTGTTGATGTTGATTCTGTTGGTAAATCTGTTGGTGTTAAAATATCAAAATCATCATCAGCATATGCTATATTTGATATTGCTAATGCAATCATTGTAATTCCTATTATTAATGTTAATTTAAAAAATCTTTTCATATTATTTACCTCTTCTAATTTATTATTTAATAACTCAATATTATTTATACCATATTATTTTATTTTTTTCAATACATTTTTCAAAAAAAATATATTTTTTTACATTTTTATTTGTTATACTTTTTCTTTAAATATATCATTTACAATTCTTGAGAATTCTTCTTCCTTCTTAGTTAACTCTATTTTTATGTTTCCTTTTTTGCTTTGAGTATATAATTCTTTTTCATTCAAATATTCTTCTAAATATTTTGCAACTGTTTTTCCTGTATTTATTAATTCTACATCATATTTTAGTTCATCTCTTATAACTTGTTCATATATTGGAAAATGTGTACAGCCTAAAATAATCTTATTTATCTTCTTTTCTTTAAATGATTTCATATATTCTTTAATTGCATTTCTTCCTTCTATTCCTGTTGCTCTTCCTTCTTCAGCAATCGTTGCAAGCATCGGACATGCTTTATTTATTACATTAATATTAGAAATATTTTTTCTCAATTGTCTTTCCCATTCGCCACTTCTTATTGTTCCTTCTGTTGCAATTACCCCTACTTCTTTGTACTCTTTTTCTTTAATATATTCTACTGTTGGTTTTATAATTCCTATTATTGGTATTTCAAATTTTTGTTGTAATATATCTATTGCTTGACTTGTTGCAGTTCCACAAGCTATTACTATTATTTTTACATTTTTCTTTATTAAATATTCTACATTTTGAATTGCAAATTTTATTATTTCTCCTCTATTTTTTTCTCCATATGGAAAGTTTTTGGTATCTCCTAAATATATATAATTTTCATTAGGCAATCTTTTTTGAATCTCTTTTAATATTGTTATTCCTCCAACTCCAGAATCAAAAATTCCTATTGGTCTATTATCCATTTTCTTTTTCCTCTCTTATTTTTTCTAATTTGATGGTATTATCTAATAAGATCTTTGTATTATTGTCCTCGATTTGTTCTTTAGGAAGACTTGTTATAATATTTATTTTTTGATTATTTAGTGTTACTTCTTTTTCTTTCATATTACTCCTCACTTATCTTTTTATAATAATTATATCTATTTATAGCCCATTTTTTTTGTTCTTCAAGTATCATATTAGCGTTTTTACTATTAACATTTTTTAGGTTAGCAAATCTATTTTCAGTCATTAAGTAATCTTCATATTTGTCAAAATTAGGATTTTTACTATCTAATATTAGTTTTCCAGTGCTAGGATTGTATCTGAAGGTAATAAAGTATCCACATTCTGTTGCTAAATGAGCATTAGACTGTGAGTGTTCCATACCATTTTTTATTCCGTG
>OIZX01000490.1_pt1 | contig 27399 bp, 30 predicted proteins | sample 1588621 | NCBI WGS metagenome assembly OIZX01 (sample SAMN03283276) | human gut metagenome | biome: human-associated habitat; material: feces | host: Homo sapiens | place: Peru | collected 2012 | reverse complement strand
GAACGCGCCGCCGTGAAGGTAAAGCCGCCCACTTTTCCCGCGCCGAGGCTCTGTGCCACGAACGAGCTGCCCCAAATGAATGAAGTGATGAGCGGCAGGATCACTTGCTTTGTATTTCTCTTTTTCATAGCACTTGCCTGCCCCTTTCAAAGATGGTATAATTCTTAACGAAACAAGAATATCGCCTATCGTAGCAAAAAGCGCCGCGTTTGGCAAGTACCCCATGAAAATATTTTTTAATAGGAGCCTTTCCATGTATCTCTTCGATCTTGACGGCACGCTCATCGACTCCAACGGCATCTGGGCGGAGGTGGACCGCACCTTTCTCGCCCGCCGCGGCTACCCCTATACCAAGGAGTATTATGAGGGCGTGGCGCACACTATCTTCCCCCTCGCCGCCGTGTTCACCAAGGAATACTGCCATCTCTCCGAAAGCACGGATGAGATCATGGCGGAGTGGATGGAGATGGCCGGGGATCTGTACGCCACCGATGTGGCCGCAAAGCCAGGCGTGACAACGTTTTTGGACACCATGCAGGCCCGGGGAGAGCGGATGGCGGTGGTGACCAGCGCCGTACCGGTACACTGCACGTCGGCACTGGCCCATCTGGAGCTGAACCGCTACTTCGAACGGGTGTTTTTTGCTCAGGAGCTGGGCATGGAGAAGAAGGAACCGGCGCTGTGGCGAGCCGTGGCGGAATCGCTGGGCGTTGCGCCGGAGGAATGTGTGGTGTTCGATGATTCCGTGGCGGCGTGCCGGGGGGCGAAGGAAGCCGGGATGAAGACCGTGGGCGTACACGACCCCTTTTTTGCCGGGACAGAGGGGGACATGAAGACCCTGTGCGACCGGTACATCACCGGCTGGGACGAGCTGCTGTGACCGTTAAGAGTTTTTGCGAAATTTCGCTGAACGGGCCATTTTTGGCAGATTTTACCATGGAAATACCTTGTATTTTTCTTGAAAAAACCTGAAATCAGCTTGAAAAAAAGTAGAAAAACTTTATAAGAACCGGAAAGAGGGACGCGAAAGCGTCCCTCTTTCCCGTTTCACCGAATGGGCTCAGAAGCTGCCGATGGGGATAGAGCCGTCGTCCTGCCCTTTTTCGATGCTTGTGATCCGGACGTAGTAGCCCTTGCCGCCGCCCATGTCCACATAGACACGGTCGCCCACCTTTGCGCCCAGGACGGCGCGGCCCACGGGGGACTCCTTACTGATCCAGCCCTTGAGGGCGTCCTGGCGCAGGGTGGTGACCAGGGTGATGGTGCGGGACTTGTTCAGGTTCTCCATGAAGATCTCCACCCGGTCGTACAGCCCCGCGCCGCCGGAGGGGGCAGCGTCGTCGATGACCCTGGCGGTCCTGATCATGCGCTGGAGGTAGCGGATGCGGGCATCGTTGCGGTTCTTGTCCTGCTTGGCGCATTTGTATTCAAAGTTCTCGCTCAGGTCGCCGAAGGCCCGGGCGGTCTGCACGTCCTCGATGAGCTTGGGGCGGAGAACCTGAACGCGGTAGTCGATCTCCTCCTGCATTTTCTGCAGGTCGCTGCGGGTCAATTCGTCATACATGATGGTATTCCTCCAATATCTCTGCCAGCCATTTCAGGGCGGCGGGCCATTTTGTCAGGTCGATGCCGGTGTAGTTCACCACCAGCACATGGGGTGGGGCGTGGGACGGGGCGCTGTAATAGTCGGAGAGCATGGCCAGGCGGACGCCCTGTTCCTCGGCGCGGCGGCGCAGCGTCTCGTCCGGCGGCGCGCCGTCCAGCCGGAGCAGGAAGTGCAGGCCGGCGTCCTCCTCGGTGATGTGAGCCCGGTCGGCCAGCGGCCCGGCGCGAAGGGCGGCGATGACCGCGTCGCGCTTCTGGTGGTAGCGCTTGCGCATACGGTTCAGGTGCTTTTCATAGTAGCCGCCGGAGATGAACTGGGCCAGGGTGTACTGCTCGAAGGCGGAGACGGTGCAGGCGTAAAAGCCCAGCTTCTCCCGGAAGGCGGCCAGCAGCGGCGGGGGCAGGACCATGAAGCTGATGCGGATGGAGGGGGCGATGGTCTTGGAGAAGGTGTTGAGGTAGATGACGTGGCGGCCGCCGTCGATGGAGAACAGGGTGGGGATGGGGCGGCCCACGAAGCGGAACTCACTGTCGTAATCGTCCTCCAGAATGCAGCGGCCCGGCGCTTCCCGCGCCCAGGACAGCAGCTGCTGGCGGCGGGTGATGGGCATGACAAGCCCGGTGGGATAGTGGTGGCTGGGGGAGATATGCACCACGTCGGCGTGGGAGTCCCGGAGGGCGGAGACGGACAGACCCGACTCGTCCAGGGGGACAAAGGACACGGCGGCGCGGCTGCTGCGGTAGATGCGGGCGATCTTGCCGTAGCCGGGGTCTTCCACGGCGTAGCGGCGTTCCTGGCCCAGGAGCTGGACCAGCAGGCTGTACAGCACCTCCGTGCCCGCGCCGATGACGATCTGCTCCGCGGTCACGTCCATGCCCCGGAACTGGCGCAGGTGGGCGGCCACGGCATCGCGGAGGGCCAGCGCGCCCTGGGGCGGCGTGGGGTGGAGCAGGCCCGTCCCCTGCTCCAGGATGGTGCGGCGCATGAGCCGCGCCCAGACAGTGAAGGGGAAGTCCTCCGCGTCGATGGAGTTGGTGACAAGGTCGAGAAACCAGCGGCGCTCCTCCGGCTGGAGGGCGGCGGCCGGCGGCGGCGGAGGGGCGGCTGGCAGGGGCGGCTGGACGGCGGAGACGAAGTAGCCCTTCTTCTCCACGCCGGTGAGGTAGCCCTCGGCCATGAGCTGCTCATAGGCGGTCTTGACGGTGATGACGCTGACCTCCAGGTGGGCGGCCAGGGCACGCTTGGACGGCAGCTTCGTGCCGCCGGGGAGACGGCCTGACAGGATGTCGGCCTTGATGGCCCGGTAGAGCTGCTCATACAGGCTGACGCCGGCGTTTTTGGTGAGGGTATAGGTGAGCATAGCGCCTCCATCTGGTATTGATAAGAAAAATCAAAATGGATATTTTAATCATACCAGTTTCTACTATAATATGGCTTGAAGAAAAAAGCAAGGGGGTCTTCCCTGCTGCGGCAAAAATCTTTTCATTGAAGGAGCAACGGATATGTCTGACAAGAAAATCAGGACAATGGTGATGGCCGCTGTGCTGGCGGCGCTGGCCTGTGTGGCCACGATGGTGATACAGATCCCCTCCCCCATGAACGGGTATGTGAATTTGGGCGACTGCTTTGTGCTGCTCAGCGGCTGGCTGCTGGGCCCGTGGTGGGGCGCTGCCGCCGGCGGTATCGGCTCTATGCTGGCCGACCTTCTGCTGGGCTACGGTCACTATGCACCCGGCACGCTGGTCATCAAGGGGCTGATGGCGCTGGTGGGCGCACTGGTCTTTAAGGCGTTGGGCAAAAAGAGCGCAGCCGCTCTCGTCAGCGGCGTGGTCAGCGAGGTCATTATGGTGGTCGGGTACTTCGGCTATGCCGGGCTGCTGCTGGGCAAGGGCATCGGCGCCGCGGCCAGCATCCCCGGCAACCTGGTGCAGGGCGCTGTGGGTCTGGTGGCCGGTTTCCTGCTGCTGCAGGTTGCCCGCCGCATCCATCTTGAAGAAAAGGTCAACGTGTGATATACTGTATGGCGAGCCGGAAAACGGCTCGCCATATCTTTTGAATTTTTCATGTAAACGGGGTGTTTTCTATGGCAGGTATCGTACACGATGTGGAAAACAGAGGCTTGCTGGACGAGGTACGGCAGCAGGCGGCGGAGGCGGCAAAGGAGCTGGCGGAGGCGGCCCGGCTGCGGAAGGGACAGATCGTGGTGGTGGGCTGCAGCACCAGCGAGGTGGTAGGCCGCAAGGTGGGCAGCTGGTCCACGCCGGAGGTGGCCAAGGCTATTTTTGAGGGGCTGCACAGTGTGTTCGCGCCTATGGGCGTATACATCGCCGCCCAGTGCTGCGAGCATCTGAACCGGGCCATCATCACGGAGCATGAGGCCGTGCCGGGACTGGACATTGTGAACGTCGTGCCCCAGCCCAAGGCGGGCAGCTCCTTCGCCACGGCGGTATATGAGGCCTGTGCCCATCCGGTGGCGGTGGAGGAGATCAGGGCCGACGCCGGGCTGGACATCGGCGGGACGCTGATCGGGATGCACCTGAAGAAGGTGGCCGTGCCGGTACGGCTGGCCCAGAATCACATCGGCGACGCCATTCTGCTGGCGGCCCGGACACGGCCCAAGTTCATCGGCGGTGAGCGGGCGCACTACGACGAGTCGCTGAAGGATGGATACCCGGAGTTTTAAGGCGCAGCAACAAAAAGGAAGCACCCGGAGGGGTGCTTCCTTTTTGCGTATTTGCTTATTTCCACAGGGAGCAGAGCAGGTCGGTGTAGGCGGTGGGATCGTCGATGGGCAGGCCGGCGATGAGCTGGGCCTGGTTCAGGAACACCTCCGCGTACTTCTTCGCCGTGTCCGGGTCGCTCTGGCGGGCGGCCTGGAAGGCATGGAAGGCGGGATGGTCCACGTTGATCTCCAGGATGCGCCTGGCCTTCAGCTCCAGCTCCGGCTGGACGGCCTTGAAATACTTCTCCATCTCGAAGGTCATGCCCTCGCCGCTGCTGAGGCAGACGGGGTGGGTCTTGAGGCGGGCGGACGGTTTGACCTCGTCCACCCTGCCGCCCAGGGCGTCCTTGATGAAGGCGAGGTCGTCCTTGCAGCGGTCGTCGTCCGCGGGCTTCTTCTCCTCGCCGGGGATGTCCAGGTCGTCATCCGCCACGGAGCGGAAGGGCTTGTCCTGATAGGAGCGGAGCACATCGGCCAGGAACTCGTCGGCCCGGTCGGTGAAGTAGAGGATCTCCAGGCTGTGCTCCTTCAAAAGCTCCGTCTGGGGCATGTGGTCGATGGCCTCCACCGTGTCGCCGGAGGCGAAGTAGATGTACTTCTGCTCCTCCCGCATACGGGCGACGTACTCGGAGAGGGTGGTGAGCTTCTTCTCCGTGGAGGAGTAGAAGAGCAGCAGGTCCTGGAGCACGTCCTTTTTCGCGCCGTAGTTGTCCATGGCGCTGACCTTGAGCTGGCGGCCGAAGCTCTGCCAGAACGTCTCGTACTTCTCCCGCTCGTCCCGGAGCAGACGCTCCAGCTCGGCCTTGAGCTTCTTCTCCAGGTTGGCGCAGATGAGCTTGAGCTGGCGGTCGTGCTGCAGCAGCTCACGGGAGATGTTCAGGCTCAGGTCCGGGGACTCCACCACGCCGCGGACGAAGTTGAAGCACGCCGGCAGCAGGTCGGCGCACTTGTCCATGATCATGACGCCGGAGGAGTAGAGCTGGAGGCCGCCCTCGTAGTCCTCGCTGTAATACCGCAGGGGGGCTTTTTCGGGGATGAAGAGCAGGGCCTTGTACGTCACCGCGCCCTCGGCGGCCACGGTGACGACGCTGAGGGGTGGATTGGGGTCAGCAAAGCGCTGGCGGTAGAACTGGTCGTACTCCTCGCGGGTGACGTCGCCCTTCCTGCGCTGCCACAGAGGGATCATGCTGTTCAGCGTCTCCCACTCGTACTTCGTCTCGTACTCAGGCTTATCGTCGGGGCTGCCCTCCTTGCGCTGGGAGTGGGGCATGAGCATACGGATGGGGAAGCGGATGTAATCGGAATACTTCTTCACCAGGGTGCGGAGGGTGTACTCCCGGAGGTACTGGCTGTACTCGTCCTTGTCCTCCTCGGGGTCGGGCTTGAGGTGCATGATAACGTCCGTGCCCACGGTGTCCTTGTCGCAGGGCTCGATGGTGTAGCCGTCCACGCCGGCGGACTGCCAGCGGTAAGCCTGGTCAGCGCCGTACTTTTTGGTGACGACGGTGATCTGGTCGGCCACCATGAAGGCGGAGTAGAAGCCCACGCCGAACTGACCGATGATGTCGGCGTCGGCGCTCTCCTCCCCTTCCAGCTCCTTGCGGAACTGGAGGCTGCCGGAGGAGGCGATGACGCCCAGGTTGTTCTCCAGGTCCGTCTCGTCCATGCCGATGCCGTTGTCGCTGACGGTGAGCAGGCGGTTTTCCGCATCCACGGACAGCCTGATCTCGAACTGGTCGCGGGTGAGGCCCACCTTGTCGTCGGTCAGGCTGCGGTAGCACAGCTTGTCGATGGCGTCGGAGGCGTTGGAGATGATCTCACGGAGGAAGATCTCCTTGTGGGTGTAGATGGAGTTGATCATCAGGTCCAGCAATCGCTTGGACTCCGCCTTGAAGGCTTTCTTTCTCATAGTTTTGCAACACTCCTTTGTTTAAGGGAGATGCGCTGCGCGCATCTCCCTGTGGTATACGGTGACAGGGCCGTCAGGCGGCCTTTTTCCGGGTCAGCAGCCAGCCCAGACAGGACAGGACGGCCAGCGCGGCGGAGGCGATCATGACGAGCTTGAAGACGGGGGACAGGACGCTTTGCAGCTTGTCCACGGGCTTTTTCAGGACTTTTCCCGCGCAGGCAAGACCGCTTTTCACGGTTTTGAGGGACAGAGAGGCCAGCTTGCTGACCAGCTTTACGGCGGTGTGCAGCAGCTCTTGCGCCGTGCCGGCGGCGATGTGCAGGATCTTTTTCATGGTCATCCTCCTTATTTGTCTGATTTTGTTGTATATAGTATAGTCCTCCGGCGGCGGCCTGTCAATGCGGCGGGAGGGTTTTCAGGCGTTTCCCGTGTATCTGACTAAAGCGCAAAAAAAGAAGCACCCGGGCGGGTGCTTCTTTTTTGCTTGGAATGATCAGTCGATCATGCTCTTGAGGTCAGCGGCGACGGTGATGGGGGCGGCGGTAGCGGCCTTCACATCATCCACGGTGAACTCGGGGTTGATCTCGGTCATCAGCAGGCCCTCGGGAGTGACCTCCAGAACGCACATCTCGGTGATGATCTTATTCACGCAGTGAGAGGCGGTGAGGGGCAGACGGCACTTCTCGAAGATCTTGGGGTTGCCCTTGGCGGTGTGCTCCATGCAGACGATGCACTTCTTCGCGCCGACGCACAGGTCCATAGCGCCGCCCATGCCGGGCATCTTCTTGCCGGGGATGATCCAGTTGGCCAGGTTGCCCTGAGCATCCACCTCCAGAGCGCCCAGGAAGCAGGCGTCCACGTGGCCGCCGCGGATCAGGCCGAAGTTGGAGGCGGAGTCGATGAAGCCGCCGCCGTAGGCCACGGAGGAGGGGCTGCCGCCGGCGTCCACAACGTGGTAGGGATCGTAGTTTGCGTCGCCTTCCTTGGGGGATTTGCCCGCGGAGACGATGCCCAGCTCAGCGTGGATGATCAGCTCAACGCCCTCGGGGAGGTAGTTGGGGATCAGGGTGGGCAGACCGATACCCAGGTTGACCACGTCGCCGTTTTTCAGCTCTTTCGCGCAGCGCTTGGCAATAAAGCCTTTGATCTCGGACTTTTCCATTATTTCTTCTCTCCTTCCACGATGTAGTCAACGCACATACCATAGGTGTGGACGTTCTCGGGCTCAATGTCGCCCACGGGAACGATGTACTCGCACTCGGCGATAACGGTGTCGGCGGCGGTGGCCATGACAACGTTGAAGTTGCGCATGGTGCCCTTGTACCAGCAGTTGCCGAACTCATCGCACTTGTAAGCGCCCAGCAGGGCGAAATCGGCGCGGATGGGCTTCATCAGCAGGTAGTCCTTACCGTCGATGGTCTGACGGCCCATGCAGAAGGGGCTGTCCTCCACCAGGGTGTCGATGCCAACGGGGGTCAGAACGCCGCCCAGGCCTGCGCCGCCGGCGCGGATGCACTCCGCCAGCGTGCCCTGGGGCAGCAGGTTGACCTCCAGCGTGCCCTCGGTGTTCTGCTGGCCGACCTCGGGGGTCATGCCCACGTGGGTAGCGATGACGCGCTTGACCTGATGGTTGTGGATCAGCTCCGCGATACCAAAGAACTCTTCGCCCATAGGACCGGTGGCGCGGCCCATGTCGTTGGCGATCAGGGTCAGATCCTTCGTGCCGCGGGCCACCAGCTCCTTGACGATGGCACGAGCCTGGCCGCAGGCCAGGAAGCCACCGCACATAATGGTAGCACCGTCGGGGATCATTGCGGCTGCCTCTTTGGCAGTCAAGACAGGTTTCTTAGCCATTTCTGTTCCTCCTACTTTTTTTATTACACAGCGGTCACCGGGTCAGCCGCTCCGGCGGCTGACCCAGTGGGCTGTATAAGATTACTTCATGCCGCGCTTGACCATTTCGGTCACGGCGAAGGAAGCCACGTCATCGGCATACTTGCCGGCGCCGAAGCCGGCGTCGAAGCCCAGCTCCTTGGCCAGCTCGTGGGTGATACGGGGACCGCCGCAGCAGACAACGAACTTGTCGCGCAGGCCCTCGGCCTCCAGCAGCTCGATGAGGTTGGTCAGGTTCTGGATGTGGACGTCCTTCTGGGTGACGGTCTGAGAGACCAGCAGCACGTCGGCGTGCAGCTCCAGCGCTTTCTTGATGAAGTCCTCGTTGGGGACCTGAGAGCCCAGGTTGTAGGCCTCGATCATCTCGTAGCGCTCCAGGCCGTAGTGGCCGGCAAAGCCCTTGCGGTTCATGATGGCGTCGATGCCGACGGTGTGGGCATCCGTGCCGGTGGAGGCGCCCACCATAATGACCTTACGGCCAATATGCTCACGGATGTACTCGTTGGTATCCTCCATGCTCATGACGTCGGACTCCACGGTGATAACATGGATGTCCTCATAGTTGACGGAGTGGACGCAGCTGCCGTAGACCACATAGAAGGTGAACTCCTTGTCCAGCGGGGCGTGATAGGCCACGTTGGGTTCCTCAAGACCCATCTTCTTGGCGATCTGACGGGCGGCCTCCTCACCGCGCTCGTCATCCTTGACGGGCAGGGTGAAGCTGGTCTGCACCTTACCGTCGTTCATGGTGTCGCCGTAGGGCTTCAGGCGGGTCAGATCCAGCGTGGTATCGAAATCGATCTTATGGGTGTTATACAGTCCGCTGCTCATGCTCCCACCTTGCCTTTCATGACTTCAATGAACGGATTGAAGTATTTGTCGTCCTTGACCACAACGCCGTTGAGGCCCTTGCCGCCGTCCTTGGGACGCTTGACATCGGCGAAGATACCCTTTTCGATGGTGGTGAACAGGCCCAGCTTCTCGATCTCCGCCAGGAGGTCGGTGGCCTTGGTCAGCACCTCGTTGGCGCGGGTGCGGATGATGCCGCCCTCTTTATAGGTCAGCTCATCGCCCAGGTCCTTCATGGTGCGGAAGATGTACTGCGCATTCTCGATGGAGAGGGCGCGGTCGGACATGAACGGGGTGTGGATGGCCTCGGTCATCATGCCCAGCAGGCACAGCTTCTGGTTGGTCAGGATGGTGACCATATTGAACAGAGCGTCCTGGATGTGGCCGCGGAAGATATTGCCGGTCATGAACTTCGTAGGCGGCATATACTTCAGAGGCGCGTTGGGGAAGATCTCGCGGGCCATCTGTGCCTGTGCCAGCTCGTACAGGAAGGTGTCCTCCACGGCGGGGTCCATCTCGAAGGCGTGACCCAGGCCCATCTGCTCCTCGCGCATACCGGCGTCCTTGGCGAAGGCCTCGTTCAGGAACTGGGAGGCCAGAACGGTATGAGCGGAGGTGATGGCGTCGTCGGTGGTCAGGTAGTTATCCTCACCGGTGTTGATGATGACGCCGGCATAGCCGTTGATGACGCGGGAGAAATACTGGTCCACGATGGTGCGCTGCATATTGATGTCGCGGAACAGGATGCCGTACAGAGCGTCGTTCAGCATGACGTCCAGACGCTCCAGAGCGCCCATAGCGGCGATCTCGGGCATACACAGGCCGGAGCAGTAGTTGCACAGCCGGATGTAGCGGTGCTGCTCCTCGCCCACCTCGTCCAGCGCGGCGCGCATGAGGCGGAAGTTCTCCTGGGTGGCATACGTGCCGCCGAAGCCCTCGGTGGTCGCGCCGTAGGGCACGTAGTCCAGCAGGGACTGGCCGGTGGTACGGATGACGGCGATGATGTCCGCGCCCTGCTTGGCACCGGCCTTGGCCTGGATAATATCCTCGTAGATATTACCGGTGGCCACGATGATATACAGGTACGGGCCTTCCTTGTCGCCCCACTCCTTCAGGTAAGCGTTGCGCTTGCCCACGTTCTTGTTGATGCGGTCCACGGTGGCGTTCACCACGGGAGTGATGGCCGCACGGATCTCCGCGTCGGAGTGAGCGGGGATCTTGCTCAGATCCAGCTCGCCGCTGCTGATAGCCTCCGCCACGCCCTGGGGATCCTTGCCGGTCTCCACCATGGCGTTGCCGATGGCCCACGCGGCGCCGGCGGGCAGCAGGGAGTTGGCCATCAGGTGGTCAACGACCACGTTGGGCAGGGGGACGTCCATATCGTTGACGCCATCGATGCCCAGCAGACGGCAAACAGCGCGCTCCACCGTGACGGTGGTGTGCTGGTCAATGAAATGCTGGGTGTCGTCCGCGATCTTGGCGGCGGAGGCACGGGCACGGTTGACCAGCTCAAAATTCAAGCCGAGTTTGCTTTCCATAGTTCTTCCTCTTTCTTACTTCTTGACGTGACGCTCGTTACGCAGCAGCTTGGTGGGCTCCAGATAGCGCTGCTTGGTGCCCTCGGCGACCCATGCCACGCCGGTCTTCTCCACCTTCTTCTTGCCGGTGCAGACGTCGCAGTGGCAATCCTGGACGTAGTGCTCGGGCTGGGTGTAGGAGGTGATGACGCCCTCGAAGTTGCGCAGGATGACCTTGCGGGGGGTCTCGGAGATCAAGTAGTTGGGCATAACGGGGGTCTTGCCGCCGCCGCCGGGGGCGTCCACCACGAAGGTGGGGATGCAGTAGCCGGAGGTATGGCCGCGCAGGGCTTCCATGATCTCAATGCCCTTGGACACGGGGGTACGGAAGTGGCTCAGGCCCAGGGAGGGATCGCAGGCGTAGATGTAGTAAGGACGGACGCGCATCTTGACCAGGCCGTGGACCAGCTCCATCATGACATGGGAACAGTCGTTGACACCGGCCAGCAGCACGGACTGGTTGCCCAGGGGGATACCGGCGTCAGCCAGCATAGCGCAGGCCTTGGCAGCCTCGGGAGTGAACTCCTTGGGGGTGTTGAAGTGGGTGTTCAGCCACACGGGATGATACTTCTTCAGCATGGCGCACAGCTCGGGGGTGATACGCTGGGGGCAGACCACGGGGGTGCGGGAGCCCAGGCGGACGATCTCCACGTGGGGGATGGCGCGGACGCGCTTGATGATGTACTCCAGGGTCTCGTCGTCCACCATCAGGGAGTCGCCGCCGGACAGCAGGACATCGCGAACCTCGGGATGAGCGGCCACGTAGTCGATGCACTTGTCGATCTGCGCCATGGGCACTTCGCAGTCGTTCTGACCGGCAAAGCGGCGGCGGGTGCAGTGACGGCAATACATGGAGCACTGGTCAGTGATCAGCAGCAGCACGCGGTCGGGATAGCGGTGGGTCAGGCCGGGGGTGGGAGAGTCGGTATCCTCGTGCAGGGGATCGGCATCCTCGTAGTCGGCATACTCCAGCTCCTCGGCGCGGGGGATAGCCATCTTGCGGATGGGATCAAAGGGATCGTCCAGGTCGATCAGGGACAGATAGTAAGGGGTGACGGCCATGCGGAGCTTGCCCAGGGTCTTGGCAACGCCGGCTTCCTCGTCGGGGGTCAGGGTCATGTACTTCTTCAGATCCTCAACCGTCTCAGCGCGGTTAGCGACCTGCCAATGCCAGTCGTTCCACAGATTTTCGGGAACATCGGCGAACAAACCGTTACGGGTCTTCATATCTTTATTCTCCTTCACAAAATCCGAATGTTTTGGGGTAGGCCAAAGGCTGGGAGGCCCTTGCGGGCCGCCCAGCTCTTGGGGGAAGATCAGTTAGCAGTACTTCTCGTCGAACAGCTTGCGCAGCTTGGGGTTCTCGCGCAGCACGTCCAGGGTGATCTGAGCGTGGTTCTTGGTGTAGCCGTTGCCGATGATCATGGTGACGTCCTTGCCGATACCCTCAGCGCCCAGAGCAGCCTTGGTGAAGGAGGTAGCCATGGAGAAGAAGTACACCATGCCGTCGTCGCGGACGGGCAGGATGGCGGACATCTCGCAGGACTCGATGTTCACGCAGCAGATGGACAGGTCGTACTCCTTGCCGTCGTTGGCGGCCAGGGCGGCCTCCATGACCTCAACGGGCTTGGTGCAGTCGGCAACGATGACGTCGGTGTAGACGCCCAGCTCCATCAGGCCGGGGACCTGCTTGGGGTTGCGGACGACGCCCACGACCTTGCCCTTGGGGCCGACCTTCTTCATGGCTTCCCAGCCGCACAGCACGCCGGACTTGCCGTTGGCGCCCAGGATCAGGACGCTGTCGCCCTCGTGGGGCAGCTTGCGGGCCTGAGCGGGAGCGCCGGCCACGTCCAGAGCGGCCAGGGCCAGAGGCTCGGACATATCCTCGGGCATCTTGGCGTACAGAGCGGACTCGAACAGGATGGCCTTGCCGACGATGTCCACGCGGTCGATGTCCTTGTGGATGGCCAGGATCTTGTCGATCTTCAGCGGGGTCATGGACAGGGACACCAGGGAGACGATCTTGTCGCCTTCCTTCAGGTCGAAGCCGGGCTTCTTCTTCAGGTCCTCGCCGATGTGAGCGACGACGCCCTTGAACATACCGCCGGAGCCGGTGACGGGGTTCTGCTGCTTGCCGCGCTCGGCCACGATGCCCAGGATCATCTCGCCGATCTTCTTCTCGTCGCCGCCGCAGGCCTCAGAGATCTGGGTGAAGGAAGCGGAGTCGATGTTCAGGGAGGTGACATCGCAGACGATCTCGTTGGAGTAGACCTTGGACATATCGTTGTCGATCTTCCAAGCAGCCTGGGTCAGAACGCCCTTGGGCTCGATAACGCGGTGAGTACCGTACTTGTTGCCTTTCAGTTCAGCCATGATAAATTTCCTCCTAAAATATATTTATAATTCTTTCTTTCGGATGCTTACTTGAGGGGCTTGAGGGACAGGATCTCGCGGGCCTCGGCGGGGGTAGCGATCTCGCGGCCCAGCTCCTTGGCGATGCGGACCACCTTGGCCACCAGCTCACCGTTGGAAGCGGCCTTCTGGCCCTTGCCCAGATAGATGTTGTCCTCGAAGCCGACGCGGACGTTTCCGCCCATAGCGATGGCGGCGGCGGCCATAGTCCAGGCTGCGCGGCCTACGCCGGACACGGTCCAGGTGGCGTCAGCGGGGATCTTGCTGGCGAAGAAGGCCAGGTTCTCCACGGTGGCGGGGGTGCAGCCATGGACACCCAGCACGAAGTTGAACTGCATGGGGTGGCCGGGGACTTCGCCCTTCTTGGCCATGCCCAGGACGGTGTCGATGTGGCCCAGCTCGAAGCACTCATACTCGGGCTTGATGCCGTTCTCGATCATGCGCTTGCCGAAGGCGCGCATGGTGGGCATGGTGTTGTCGAAGATCTCGTCGCCGAAGTTGCAGGTGCCGCAGTCCAGGGTGGCCATCTCGGGGAACAGCTCGGTGGGCTGGAGACGCTCCTCGGGGCTCATGCCGGTAGCGCCGCCGGTGGAGGGGATCATGATCACGTCAGGCAGCTCCTTGCGGATGGCGTCCATGACGACCTTGAAGCGCTCGCGGCCCTGGGTGGGCGTGCCGTCGTCCTCGCGGACGTGGATGTGCAGGATGGCAGCACCGGCCTCGTAGGCGGACTTGGCCTCGCGGACCATTTCCTCCACGGTGTAGGGGACGGCCTCGTTCTGGGCCTTGGTGACCTCAGCGCCGCAGATGGCGGCAGTAATGATCAGCTTTTCCATCGTGTCGCTCCCTTACTTCTTGATCTCGAGACGCTGACAGTCCTTGGGGGTGACGCAGGTGCCGTGGGCGCGGCAGACCACCACAGGCTCGGCCAGAACGTCGGCGGCGGAAGCGCTGATGTCGGGGCGGGAGACGATGACCTTGCGGGCCTCGAACTTCATGGTGCGGGAGGTGTTGCCGATCTTCTCGATCTCGCCGTAGGCCTCGATGTAGTCACCGGCGTAAACGGGCGCCAGGAACTCCACGTTGTCGTAGGCACAGAACAGGCCCTCGTCGCCGTCACACTTGATCAGCAGCTCGGTGGCCACGTCGCCGAACAGGTGCACCATGTGGGCGCCGTCCACCAGGTTGCCGCCGTAGTGGGCGTCCTTCGCGCTCATGCGCAGACGAAGCAGAGATGTCATCTTTTCCATAAGTTTTTTCCTCCTTCAAATTTTTGGACGTGCATTCCCAATACCAGATCTGGCCTATATCGCTTCTTTTGGGTATGAAAAAAGCGCTATCGGTCAAGGTCGTTGACCAATAGCGCTCCATGTATCACTACATGACAGCAACGCCGCTTACACGGCGCTGCCAAGCGGCAGACCCCCAGGCTGATCTGCCACTTTCGGCGGAAAGCTCCTTCCTGCTGTGCCACACGGGTGCCTGTCCCCACTCGCAGCAGTACCCCGCTCTCCGCGCCTCTATTGACTGATATTATGAAATTCCTACCTTGAAATTATACCTTTTTTAGGGTGTTTGTCAAGTGACATTGTGACAAAAAAGACAATAACTTTTTTGTGCGATACGAATAAATTTCAGCGTCAATAGCTCTCCTCGATCATGGTGAGGATCTCAGGCTTGAGGGAGAGCATACGGCAGATGTTCAGGGCGTCCCGGGGGCAGTCGGACTTGCCCTCCACCCGGTAAAGGCCGTAGTTCATGTGGCGGGCGATGACGGCCACGCCGTCCTCGCTGGTGACGGCCAGCTCACGGCGGATGGCCTCCGGGTCGATGTCACGCAGACCGATGATCTGATAGTGCGTCCGGGCGAACTCCGCCACCTTGTCGTAGTGGGTGGTCAGGAGGGAGATGGCGTTGACATCGTTGAGATAGCGGGTGACGGCCTGGACGATGAGCGCGCCCTCGTCGGGGTTCGTGCCCCGGGCGAACTCGTCCAGCAGGAACAGGGAGTAGCCCTGCTCCACCTGAGCCAGCGCCTTCTCGAACTGGACGATCTCTGAGCCGAAGCCGGAAAGGCCGGACTGGATGGACTGGAGGTCATCGAAGAGCATTTTCACGCTGTGGAACAGGGGCATCCGGGCCTTTTTGGCACAGACCAGGAAGCCGGCCTGGAGCAGCAGGACGTTGAGGGCCACGGTCTTCATGGCCACGGACTTGCCGCCCATGTTCGCACCGGTGATGACCGTTGCGCCGGGGGTCAGGGTGATGGAGACGGGGACGAAGCGTCTCCCCTGCTCCGCCAGCAGGTCGCACAGCTCGGGGTTGACCATGTCGGTGAGCTCGAGGTCGCGGTCGGTGAGCTCCGGGCGGACGCCGCCGTAGCGCACGGCGAACAGCGCCTTCTGGATGATGAAATCCAGCCGTCCGGCGGCGTCGGCGTCGGAGAGCAGGTCGTCCACCATAGGGGCGAGGGCGGCAGCCATGGACTTGCGGACCTTCGTCTCCTCGCTGTCCTCCTCGGCGCAGAGGTGGGTGCGCTTGAGGCGCAGGTCGTCCTTCTCCGCGTCGGTTTGGGCGTGGAAGAGACGCTCCTCCACGTCCTTCTTGGCCTGGCGTATCTCCTTGAGCCGCACCGTGGCGCTGTCGGGGATATAGAAGCCGCGGCTGCCGGTCTTGTCCGGGTCGAGGACGGCCAGGGCGGGCTTGGGGTCGTGGAAGGACAGGCCGTCGAAATGGGTGACGCCGTTGATCTCGTCAAACAGCGGGCGGAGGTTCTCCAGCCGCTGGAGGTAGCCCTTGATCTCGAACAGCTCCACATGGTCCGGGGTCTCCCCTGCCGCGCAGCGGCGCAGGGACGTGCGGATGTCCTTCATCTGGCACAGGACGGTCATGACCTTGGTGTAGGTGTCCTTCAGCTGCTCCGCGGCGTTGGCAGCCTGCTCCACGTTATACAGCTCGCGCTCCAGCTCCGGGCGTTCCTCCGGGGTGTAAAACCGCAGGCGGCGGATGCGCTCCTGACCGAAGGGAGAGCAGCCGTGGAGCGTCTCCAGCACATATTGCAGGCCGATCTTCACCCGCTCGTCAAAATGGATCTCGATCATGCCAATTCCTCCTTTACGTTGATAACCGGGACATCCACCGCTTCGCGCATACGGCGCAGGAACTCGTCCTTGTCGAACTTCCAGCCGTAGGCGGACACGGGGTTGACGGTGACGCACAGCGTGCGGGCGGCGTCCTCCGTCTCCAGGGCCACGTCGCGGGTGGCCAGCTTATCCAAAGTGTCGGCAGTGAGCAGCACCTTGCTGGGGTCCTTCACCACCAGGCGGCAGCTGCGCAGCGCGCCGGAACGCAGCAGAGGCAGCACCATGGTGTCCGTCAGCGCCCCGGGCAGCAGCGCCGCGCCGTGCTCCTTGACGCAGGCGGCCAGGTCGGTACACTCCGGAGGCAGCGTCTGCGCCTTGGGCAGGTTCATCAGGCGGTAGATGTGGGCCGTGTCGGCGATGACCTTGTCCATGCTCATGTGGTAGCTGGCGCCGGTGCAGAGGATGACGCCCTCGGCCACGGCCCGGGCGCCCAGACTCTTGCGGCCCAGCGCGCCGTCGATGACGGAGCGGTCCGCGCCCAGGTCGAAGAAATAGCGGGACACGTCCTTGAGCTGGGTGGTGATGGACGGGCCGGCCAGCTGGACGTAGCCGGCGCTGCGGGCCCGGAGGATGACCACCTCGCCCAGAGGTGTGGGGATGCCGGTGGTCATGAGGATCTCCTTGGTCACGTCGCCCAGGCGGAGCATATCCTTGGCCGTGGCGATCATCGTACCCTCCTTCACGAAGATGCCGGGCTTCTCCGTGCCGGTGACCACGTCGGTGGACTCGCCGTCCCGGCCGATGGAGGTCAGGCCCAGCGTACCCCGCAGGTGGCCGCCGGTGAGCAGCCAGTTGAGCATGGTGGTCTTGCCGGCGTTTTTGCACATTCCCACGATGGACATGGTCTTTGTTTCGTTGAGCCGCCGGATCAGCTCGTCATGCATGGCGTACACGCCCTTTCCTTGGTATTCAGTCAATTTTTGAGTATAGCATATCGGGAGGAAAAAAGAAAGGGGAGAAACAGATTTTATCCGCTTCTCCCCTTTTACCTTATTCCACGGTGACGGATTTGGCCAGGTTGCGGGGCTTGTCGATGTCGCAGCCGCGCTCCAGTGCCGCGTAATACGCCAGCAGCTGCAGGGGCAGAACGCCCAACTGGGGCAGCAGCATGGTCTCCGCCCGGGGAACGGTGAGCACCGTGTCCACATGGCGGCGCAGCTCCTCTCCCCCGTCCTCGGTGGTGAGGGCCAGCACGGACGCGCCCCGGGCCTGCACCTCCACCACGTTGCTGAGGGCCTTGTCGAACAGCGGCATATACGTGGCCACGGCGATGACCGGCGTGCCGGGCTGGATAAGGGAGATCGTGCCGTGCTTCAGCTCGCCGGAGGCATAGGCCTCGGAGTGGATGTAGCTGATCTCCTTTAGCTTCAGGCTGCCCTCTAAGGACAGGGCGTAGTCCAGGTTGCGGCCGATGAAGAAGATATGCTCGTGGCCCGCCAGGGCTTTGGCGGCGGACCGGATGGCGTCGGTATCGGAGAGAATGGCCTCCATCTGTCCGGGCAGGGCCTCGATGCCCCGGACCATGGCGGTGTACGTCTCCAGGTCCACCGTGCCCAGCACATCGCCGAAGTACAGGCCCAGCAGGTGCAGCACCACCATTTGGGTGGTATACGCCTTGGTGGTAGCCACGGCGATCTCCGGGCCGGCCCAGGTATACAGCACATCGTCGCTCTCCCGGGCGATGGACGAGCCCACCACATTGACGATGGACAGCACCCGCGCGCCCCGCTTTTTGGCCTCCCGCAGGGCGGCCATGGAGTCCAGCGTCTCGCCGGACTGGCTGATGACGATGACCAGGTCGCCCTGGGACACCAGGGGGTCGCTGTAACGGAACTCGGAGGCCAAACACACCTCCACCGGGCGGCGGAGCAGACGCTCCAGCGTGTATTTGCCCACCATGCCCACATGATAGCTGGAGCCGCAGGCGATGATGAGGATGCGGCCCAAACGATGGATGTCCTCATCGGTCATGGTCAGGTCGCTGAGCAGCACGCGGCCGTCGCGGATGCGGCCCGTGATGGCCCGGCGCACCGCGTCGGGCTGCTCGTAGATCTCCTTGAGCATAAAGTGGGGGTAGCCGCCCTTTTCCGCCGCGGCCACGTCCCAGTCGATGTGGTTGTGGGGCTTTTCGATGGGGCGGCGGCGCTCGTCGTAGAGGCGGATGCCGGAGGCGGTGATCACCGCCAGCTCGCCGTCGTCCATGTAGATGACATCCCGGGTATAGGGCAGCAGGGCCGTCACATCGGAGGCCAGGAAGTTCTCGCCCCGGCCGCAGCCCAGCAGCAGCGGGGCGTCCTTCCGGGCGGCGATGACGCGGTCCGGCGTGTCGGCGCAGACGATGCCCAGGGCATACGCGCCCTCCACGGCGGAGAGCATACTGTTCACCGCCTCGAACACGTCGCCGCAGCGGTCGTAGTAGAAGCTGAGGAGCTGGGCCACCACCTCGGTGTCCGTCTCGGAGCGGAAGGTGTAGCCCTGCTGGATGAGCTGGGCCTTCAAGCGGGCAAAGTTCTCGATGATGCCGTTGTGGACAACGGCGAAGCGGCCGTCGCCGCTGGTCTGGGGATGGGCGTTGACCTGATTGGGCTCACCGTGGGTGGCCCAGCGGGTGTGGCCCACGCCCACCGTGCCGGTGAGGGCCGCGCCGTCCGCCGTCAGCTCCGCCAGGGCCGCCAGCCGGCCCGGTGTTTTATAGACCTGCAGTCCCGCCGGGCCGCACACCGCCATGCCGGCGGAGTCGTAGCCGCGGTACTCCAAACGGCGCAGGCCGTCCAGCAGGATCGGGGCGGCCTGCCGGCTGCCCACGTAGCCTACTATTCCACACATAATTCAATTCCTCCTGATAAAGATAGAGGAAGAGCAAATGCGCAGACCATTTGTCTTCGCATCCGGTCACAGCCCCTCTGTTTTGCGGTCACCCGCATATTTACTGGCTGTGTACGCGCCCGGACGGCACGGAAGGACATCCGCCGAATATTTCGATGATCCTCCACCTCGTTACCCCCTCTCGCCGCGCCTTTGCGCCTCGTCTGAGCGAAAAAATCTGCGGCGATAGGCAAATAGCCAAAATGAGGGGGGCATGGCGCTTGTGTAGACCCGATGGCCTAAATCCTCCTTTCTGTTCTGCGAAACATATATACGAAGCGGCGAGCCGCTGTATACCGACATAAATTCCCCGGGGCGGGGCATACTGGGTGCGAAAGGGGTGGTTATCTCATGGCTACCGCATTCTTCCGCACGGTGATCTTATATCTGCTGCTTATCGCGGGGCTGCGGCTCAGCGGCAAGCGGCAGATCGGGGAATTAGAGCCCATTGAGCTGGTGCTGACGCTGCTGATCTCCGACCTGGCCTCCGTGCCCATGCAGGACTTCGGGCTGCCGCTGTTCAACGGGGTCATCCCCATCATCACGCTGATCGCCCTGTCCACGCTGTTCAGCGCCGTCAGCCTGCGGTGCGTCCGCTTCCGGGATCTGGTGTGCGGCCAGCCGGCGCTGGTGATACGGGACGGGAAGCTGTATCAGGAGACCATGCGGCGCAACCGGCTGACGCTGGACGAGCTGTTCGAGCAGCTGCGGGGACAGGGCGTCACCGATCTGGACGACGTGAAATACGCCGTGCTGGAGACCAACGGGCGGCTGTCCGTGCTGCTGCGCAGCGACCGGCAGCCGGTGACCTCGGAGCAGCTGGCGGTGAGCGTCAGCGACGACGTGACGCTGCCCACCATCGTCATCAACGACGGGCGGGTGCTGACGGACAACCTGAAGCAGGCCGGACGGGACGAGCGGTGGCTGCAGCAGGAGCTGAAGCGGCAGGGCGCGGCCCACAGCCGGGACGTGTTTCTGCTGTCCGTGGATGAGCAGGGCGCGGTGGTGTGCCTGAAAAAGGAGAGCGCACGATGAGGGCGGTACGCGTACCGGTGTTCGTGCTGGCAGCGGTGCTGGCGTATATCCTGTGCAATGCCGCGTGGGTCACGGGCGAGAGCCAGCGGTGGCTGGACGCGGCGGCGCAGGTGTCCGACGCCGCGCTGCAGGGCAGCACCGAGGACGCCGGAGAGGCGCTGGACGCGCTGGACGCGCTGTGGCAGCGGCCCCAGGGGTATCTGCACATCGTCATCTCCCACACGGAGCTGGACGAGGCGGAGGCGCTGCTGGCACAGGCCCGGGCCGCGGTGCGGCAGGGGGATATGCAGACGCTGTACCCCATCATGGCAGAGCTGCGCAGCCAGTTTGAATTGCTGGCAGAGACGCAGCAGGTGAGTCTGAAGAATATTCTTTGAAGTGATGTCCTCGCGCTCCAGGGCTCAGGAAACGGATTCCTACGCCAGTGACACCGGCCACTGGCTTGGAATGACAGAGGCGTTCTACTTCTCGTTCAGGAGCTTGTTCAGCTCGGACATGAAGGTGTTGATGTCCTTGAACTGGCGGTAGACGGAGGCGAAGCGGACGTAGGCCACCTCGTCGGCCTTTTTCAGCTTCTCCATGACCTTTTCGCCGATGATGTCGGTGCTGACCTCCCGCTCCAGGGAGTTCTGCAGCTCCTGCTCGATCTCCAGGGCCATGCGCTCCATGTCCGCCACGGGCACGGGGCGCTTTTCACAGGAGCGCTGGATGCCCCGCAACACCTTGCTGCGGTCGAAGCTCTGGCGGGAGCCGTCCTTCTTGATGACCACCATGGGCAGGCTCTCCACCGTTTCGTAGGTGGTGAAGCGCTTTTCGCAGGACAGACATTCGCGGCGGCGGCGGATGCTGCTGCCTTCGTCAGCGGGACGGGAGTCCACGACCTTGCTCTCTTTATAACCGCAATAGGGGCATCTCATCTCTCTTTACCCTCCTGTTTCCGCGGCAAAGGCCGCATAGATGGAGGTATTATAGCACAGATGCACAAGATATGGTAGGGGTTTTGCGGATTTTTTCGGAGGAAAAGGGCGGGCCGCTGTGCGGCCCGCCGGGACGTTGGGGATGTTGAAGGTATGCAGGTTCTCACCGCGGAATTCCTGGGCCACGGCAAAGCTGAGCGCCACATCCTTGAACGGAGTGCTGCCCGCGGTCACGGTGTAGGCATAGTTGATGCAGCGCACCTATATCATTTTATATTTTCGGGTCGAGGGTCTTCCTGACAACAGAATACATCACTTTGTCCGACAGGTCAAGAGAGAACGTCAGAAATATCTTTCCACCATCAGCATCCATACGGGGACGGATACGATGGCCAGCACCGTGGAGAACAGCACGCCGCCTGCACTGGCCAAATGTGCTTTCTCGTCCGGGTCATATTTCAGGCTGTACGGTGCAAGCAACAGCCCACAGGGCATGGTGCAGTAGATAAAAACTGTTTTTTTAATCAAGGTCGGCACGGGCAGAAGCAGCAGTATACCGGCGAACAGTGCCGGGATGAGGAAGTTCCTTACCGCCGGCATACAAAAGTTTTCTATGGAGAGCAATTTGCGCGGGGAATACTCCCCTATGATCATCCCTGTTACCATCATGCCAAAGGGCATACAGCAGTTAGCAAAAGCATCTATAGCGGCGGTCAGTGCCGCCGGGAGGACCGCACCTGTCAGGAAGAGTACGATCCCCACCAGATTTGACAATATGGCCGGGGTAAGCCAGTTTTTCAGCACGGCTCTGAGCGACAGCTTCCGCTCTCCTTTCGGGCAGAGCAAAAGCTGAGCCAGGCTGTAATAGAGCAGACGCATGGGGATCGTGAACACCACGTAATAGAAGAACATCTCTTCTCCACATACCGACGCCACCACGGCAAACCCAAAAGCGGAAAAGTTGGTAAAAGCGATACCAAAGCGCATGATCCGGGCCAGATACCCCCGACGGAGCAGGGCATACCCAGCCTGCCCCAGCAGCAGAAGCGTTATTACTGTGGCAAGAGATGCAAGGAGCACATAGCCACTGCTCCGAAGCTCCTCCATGCCGAATTCTATGCTGGAAAAGGAACGTATCACCACCGCCGGCACAATGATGTCCATTAGAACAAGTGTCAGCAGGTCGGTAAATTCCCTCGACTTGGTGATGATCCTCCGCGCCAAAATGCCTACCGCCGTCATGATAAGCAGCTCCAGGGCAATATTTGCAACTGTCATGTAGACACACCTTTCTTTGGGAAACGCGCCGTCTGCATTACAGACGGCGCGTTTCCCCTGTGAAGAAGTTTCAAATATACTGCCGCTTACAGCTGGTCCAGCGCCTGCTTCAGGTCGGCGATGATGTCCTCACTGTTCTCCAGACCTACGGACAGGCGGATCAGGCCGGCGGCGATGCCGGAGGCGGCCAGCTCCTCCTCCGTATAGGTGGAATGGGTCATGGACGCGGGATGCTCGATCAGCGTCTCGGCATCGCCCAGGGACACCGCCACCGTCACCAGGTGCAGGGCGTTGACCAGCTTTACGCCGGCGGCGCGGCCGCCCTTCACCTCGAAGGAGATCATGCCGCCGAAATCGCTCATCTGGCGGCGGGCGATGTCATGGCCGGGGTGATCCACCAGCCCGGGGAAGTAGACCTTGTCCACGGCGGGGTGGTTATAGAGGAACTCCGCCACGGCGTGAGCGTTGGCACAGTGCTTCTGCATACGGATCTCCAGCGTCTTCAGGCCGCGGAGGATCAGGAAGGAGGTGAAGGGATCCATCACCGCGCCGGTCATGTCCTTCAGGCCGAACATACGCACCTGGGTGCAGAACTCAGCAGAGCCCACCACGAAGCCCGCGATCACGTCGCCGTGGCCGTTGAGGTACTTGGTGGCGGAGTGAACCACCACGTCCGCGCCCAGCTCCAGCGGACGCTGCAGGTAGGGCGAGGCGAAGGTGTTGTCGCAGATGACCGTGATGTCCTTGTTATAGCCGTGGGCCAGCGCCGCCACGGCGGCGATGTCGGCGATCTTCAGATTGGGATTGGCGGGTGTCTCCAGATACACGGCGCAGGTGTTGGGCTTCAGCGCCTTGCGGACCTCGTCCAGGTCAGAGGTATCCACAAAGCTGACCTCCACACCGTAGCGGGTCATGCCGTGGTTCAGCAGGGCGAAGGTGCAGCCGTACAGCGTGCCGTCGGCGATGATGTGCTTCCCGGCGGCGGCCACGGTCCACAGCGCGGAGGAGATGGCGCCCATGCCGGAGGCGGCGGCCACGCAGGCTTCGCCGTTTTCCAGCGCCGCGATCTTGGCTTCCAGCACGGAGGTGGTGGGGTTGCCCAGGCGGGTGTAGATGTAGCCGCTCTCCTCACCGGCGAACCGGCGGCCGCCCTGCTCGCAGCTGTCAAAAACGAAGGTGGAGGTCTGGAAAATGGGGGTGGTCAGTGCGCCGTACTGGGCATCCTTAACGTTGCCCGCATGGATGGCCTTTGTGCCGAAACCGCAATTCTCGTGCAGCATGGTAGTTCCTCCTTGATATATCGTCATAAAATTTGGCCGTCTGCGCGGCTATTCTCCTATTGTTAAAAATACCACATACTGCCCGTGACGTGGTAGCGCTGAAATTCTATGACCAGATATTTACTAAACAGATAGTGAACAGGGCAAAAAGCAACTGTTTTCTTCAGATGACCTGCGGAATTTGGCGATTTACCCGGAGTATATCGGAAACTATTGGATATGTTGTCTGAAAATACTGGTGAAAATAAACTTTGATTGGTGAAAATAAATTATCAGTAAAAGAGATAACAATTTGAAAAAATAAGAGGAGTTGCCATTTCCGTCAAAACGTGGTATAAGTGGTATCAGAAAATCGCCCGGCTTGCCGGGCGCAGCCAGTATGAGTATCATCAGGAGGTCATTGCCATGAACATGAAGAAGATCATTGCCACCACCAACGCCCCCGCCGCCATCGGCCCGTACTCCCAGGCCATCGACTGCGGCAGCTTCCTCGTCACCTCCGGCCAGGTGCCCTTTGACCCCGCCACCGGCGAGTTTGTTCCCGGCGGCATCACCGAGCAGACCCGCCAGGTGCTGACCAATATCAAGGCCATTCTGGAGGCCGCCGGACTGACCATGGACAACGTGGTCAAGACCACCGTGTTCCTGCAGAGCATGGGCGACTTCGCCGCCATGAACGCGGTGTACGCCGAGTTTTTCACCGAGGGCCAGTATCCCGCCCGTTCCGCCGTGGAGGTGGGTGCGCTGCCCCGGGGTGCGCTGGTGGAGATCGAGACCATCTGCGTGAAGTAAAAAGAGTATGAGAAAAGCCCGCCGAAAGGCGGGCTTTTTCGTTATTCCTCCGCGTCCAGAGGGCCGTTGGCTTTTTCATATTCCCGGACATACTGCTCCAGCACGAACTCGATCTCTTTGTTGGCAGAGCGCTTGTTTTGGGCCGCGATGCGCTTGATTTTGCCCAAAAGCTCCTCAGATATGCGCAGGGAAAACGGCGTGAAATAGTTTGCCATAGTATCACCAACTTCGTTTTGATGGAATGATGATAGCATTTCACCATCAAAACATAAGAAATCATATTGATGTCAGTTCACTCTATCTCATTCAGCTCTCCCAGGATGCGCTTGAGAATGTCCGCGAACTGCTGGGCCGTGGCGGGCAGCGGCACGCCCTGGAGCTGGATGTACCCCAGCCGCATCTCCGGCACAGCCCCGTCCAGGGGCAGCGTCATCAGCCGGTCGTCGCCATAGCCGTCCGGCAGCACGCCGCTGCCGGTAGACACGCTGTCCGTATGGGCGATCACATTGTAGGCTGTGGCCCGGTCGCTGACGGTGATGACCCGGTCGAAGGCGGTCACCGTCCCCGCCACCGCCTCCTCCGCGAAGTGGTAGTTGCTGTCGGACTGGGTGAACACCACATAGGGATAGCCGTACAGCTGCTCCAGCGTCACGGACCTCTCCGATGCCAGCGGGTGGCCCTTCCGCAGAAACACGCGGGGGCGGATCGCGGCCAGCGGATGGAACGTCAGCCCCTTTTCCCGCAGCAGCCGGGTGATGAAATGCTCCGTGGCATCGGACAGGAACAGGATGCCCAGCGCACTCTGCCGCCGCGCCACCTCGTCGATGACGGCGGCCATCTCCATCTCCTTGAAGCTCACCTGGATGTGGGGCTCCTCCAGCAGATGCAGGTATTCCACAAAGGCCATGGCGCAGAAGGGATACCTCTGTGACGCCACCGACAGCGTCACCCGGTCCTCCGCCCGCCGCTGGCTGTAATATCGGGTCAGCTGCCGGCTGCCCTCCACCAGCGGCGCGATCTGGGCAATCAGCTCCCGGCCCTCCTGGGTCAGGTCAATGCCCCGGTTGCTGCGGCGGAACGCGGTGATGCCCAGCTCCCGCTCCACCTCGGCGATGGCCGCCGACAGGGCGGACTGGGACACGAACAGGTTGCGGGCCGCCCGGTTCATCGAGCCGCACCGCTCCACCTCCAGTATGTACGTCATTTGCAGCAGTGTCATGTCATCTCCCTCCCTTTTACGTCGATTGTACCAAACCTCCGGGGATTTGTAAACCGAAACGATTGACAGCGCCGCCCGCCCAGTATACAATAGCCGCAGACTGTCCCCATGGGAACGAGAGGGAGGAAACGGAATATGAGGAAATTGACAGCCCTTCTGCTGACGATGATGCTGGCCCTGTGCCTGACCGCCTGCGCCGGAAATGATACGAAAAAGCTGGCGGGGACGTGGACGTACAGCGCCGACATCACGTCCCGGATGAACGAGGAGATCAAGGCCGCCCTGGAGCTGGACGAGGTGTCGCCGGATGCGGCCGCAGCTGTTTACCTGACCTTCACCGTGGCGCAGGACGGCGCGTATACGCTGGCCCTGGACACGGACGCCATCGAGGCGGACCGTGCCGCCTACATGGAGGCGCTGAAGCCGGTGCTGACGGAGGCGCTGTACAGCCAGGCGGAGGCGGACGGCTACACCCGTGAGCAGTACGACAAGGCGCTGGAGAGCATGGGCATGACCGCCGACGAGTGCGTGGCGGCCATCACCGATGCCTTTGATATGGATACGTTCCTGTCCCTGCTGGGGAGCGGATACGCCGATAACACCATCTCCGCCGGATACTGCAAGGCGGAGGAGGGCAGACTGTATTTCAGCAGCACCACCGCCTTCGATGAGGCCGACTTTGTGGGCTATACCCTGGCCGGCGACATCATGACCTGGACGGACGAGGACGGCGCTCTGGCTGGTCAGCTCGCGCCGGCGGAGCAGGTGCTGATGCAGTTCCCCGCCGAATGGACAAAAGCGGCGGCGTGAGCCGACACAATGATACGCGCATAAAAAGAGACTGCCTCACGGCAGTCTCTTTTTTGCTTCAGTTGGGTTTACTCACCCATGGGTGCGCCGCAGTGGGGGCAGAACTTGTCGCCGCTGGCCGCGCCGCACACGGGGCAGACCTTCACGCTGACCTGCTCCTCGTCCACCGCAGGCTCGGCCTTGGAGGGCTTGCTGGCCTCCAGCTCGGCGATGCGCGCCTTGGAGGCGTTGACGGCGGCCACCACATCCTTCACAGCATCGGGGATCTCGCCCTCGTACTCGGACACGAACCACTCACCGATGGCGCGGTAGTTCTTCTCCAGCTCGCGCTGCTCGGACAGGATAGCCATATTCACCTTGGCGGTATCGGTCAGGTTCTGGGCCTTATCGGCGGCCACCTCGGCCAGATCCTTGGCCTTATCCACGGCGATGCCGGCGTACTCCTGCGCCTTTTTGCTCAGATCGTTCAAAATACCCATTGAAAATACTCCTTTCCAATTTTCCTGTTGGGGACAGTATAGCGCGTTTTTTCCTCAGGTGCAAGCGCTGTTTGCCGAAATTTACACACTGTTCACCGAAAATAAAGATATGCTTAAAGTTTTTTAATGCTCTATCCAGTCGGCGGCCCGGCCCACCGCCCGCTTCCATAGCCGGTAGTCCGCGTCGCAGTCCGCCTGCGGCCGCTGGGGCAGGAATACCTTTTCGCTGCGGCGCAGGGCGCGCAGCTCGTCCGTGTCCTTCCACACGCCGCAGCACAGCCCCGCCAGCGCCGCCGCGCCGAAGGCGGTGGTCTCCACCATCTCCGGCCGGTCCACCGGGATGCGCAGCAGGTCGGCCTGTAATTGCAGCAGGATGTCCGACACGCTTGCCCCGCCGTCGGCCCGCAGCAGCGTGATGTCGCAGCCCGCATCCTGCCGCATGGCCAGCATCAGGTCGGTGACCTGAAAGGCGATGGACTCCAGCACCGCCCGGGCGATATGCGCCCGGCCTGTGCCGCGGGTGACACCCAGAATCGCGCCCCGGGCGTACATATCCCAATAGGGCGCGCCCAGTCCCGTAAAGGCAGGCACCACGATCACGCCGCCGCTGCTG
>OIZX01000482.1_pt1 | contig 27758 bp, 28 predicted proteins | sample 1588621 | NCBI WGS metagenome assembly OIZX01 (sample SAMN03283276) | human gut metagenome | biome: human-associated habitat; material: feces | host: Homo sapiens | place: Peru | collected 2012 | reverse complement strand
GAGCGTCTTCCAACTGTTGTCATTGCGTTAGCGTTTGCAAACATAGTAACTTTTTAAATCAAAGTCATTTGTATAATAATATGTTTTACTTCTCTACTATATTTTATGGATGCACCCAATAAATGACTTGAGACTTTGTCGTGTGCTGATAGATGTAGGGCTCAATACTATTCTCTATCCAAGCAGGAGGTAAAAGTTGCATAAAATTAAATAAGTTACTCAGGTCAAAATGCCTGAGTAACATGAAAGGTTAATCACTAAGTTTCTAATTTAAATTCATCGTTAGAACGACAAAATATTCTATTCCTAAGAAGGAATTGCATAGCCAATTAGTGAGTGAAAAAATAGACTATTCCAGCTGCTACACCTATAGCAATACCTATTAAAAAACCTTCCAACCCTGTCTTTAGGATTTTTTCTTTATATTCCTTGTTCATTAGACATTCTTTACCACATAATACAATGCAGCTACAGCCACAAAACCGACGATAACACCTACGCCAAATCCTCCTGCAAATTTTTTCATTTCGGAAGTTGTCAAATCTGTAAGTTTGTTCATAATCTTTCTGTTTTATAATTTATTTTTCTTATGATGAGAAATATCAGTATGCTATTCAAAGGCACAACGATAAGTATGCCTATTAATGGATGGTTGCAGATTATATCCAAAAACGAGAGACTACCAATGCTGCTCGGTATGCAGCATATAGAGTTGTTCGTAATATGTATTATAATCGAAGGCCACAGGCTTTGGGTCTTAAAGTATAACCATCCCATAATTATGCCCAATGGCAATGCACTTATCATCTGGGTAAAATTCAAATGTATGATGCTAAAAGTAATAGCGGATACACCTATAGCCCACCATGGATTACTTTTCCATTTGAGTAATTCTTTCAGAAACACTCCTCTGAAGAGAAATTCTTCTGCGATTGGTTGGATAACTCCCATTGTCAATATACAGAGGAATTTTTCTTGCATTATACTCTCCAGTTCATGCTGATAGTAATTAGGTATATCTATGACAGAGCCTAATATTATAAAGCAAATCAAAGCCAATACAGCAATAATCGGATAGTATGTTAGTGTAGACAATGGTTGTTTTTTGAATTGTCTGACAATAGGGAACTTATAACAACACCATAAAATGATTGATACTACAAATACAAGATGAGAGTATATTATATTTATTTCATTTTTAGCTGTATTTGTAAATATACCGGCAATTGCAGGGTAAAGTAATTGAAAACACCAAGTACCAATCATTGCAATCAGCAATGCTGTCAAAAGGTGTTTGAAGGCAATGGCCAAATAATTTTTGTTGTTATCTTTTACTATTGTGGACATATTTTACCTCCTCCATTGACCTCCAGCATCTCACGTTGTGTAAGATCTGCTAACATACCATTAGTTGTTTTCATTTTTACTACTTTCTAATTGAACTTAATTTAAGATTCATCGTTTTAACGACAAAATATCCTATTCCCAAACTTGATATTGCAAGTGACAAATATATATACCAATTACCATTTACAAGATCTATGGTCTTAGACTCATATCCTATAGCGAAATATTGCAAACAGCATAAAGAATTATATATAGCGTGAACGAAAAAACTATAGAAAATACTCTTTGTTCGGTAAACTATATATCCTGTTATGAGACCTAATATGAGAGCTCCTGGCATTTGAGCTGGATTAACATGAAACAAAGCAAATAGAACTGCCGACAAGACAATAGCACTATAGACATTGTTCATATATATTAAAAGTCGCTTTAACACAACACCTCGAAACAGTAATTCTTCTACAAAAGGTCCAATAAGGCAAATAAGCAAAATCTCGTATGGATTGAAAACTGACTTTTCAAAATCATTCACCAAGTAATCTGGCAAACATATAATATCTTCTATTACCCCTATAGGAAAATAAGTACATATACCTAATATTATAATATAAGGAACATATGCTGTCGAAAATTTTGAACAGCTATGACTTATTATCTTTTTCCCATTAAACTTCAACAGACATAAAAGAATTAAACCAAGAGAAGGTATAATGTCCGTGCAAATTATTCCCATGTCATTTTTACTCCATTCACTAAAAGTCATAGATCTACCAATGATATGGGTTGTAAGTTCGAAGACAATTTGAATAGCAAGTGGTAGTAATGTAACGAATACAATACATACCAACAAAATTCCTATTACACTTAATACCTGATAGCTGCGCTTATGTTTCATTTTAGGGATATTACATAATTGGCGGATATGAATCCTTACTTAATTCTTTAATAATCTTTTTTGCGACTTTCCATAATTCACCCAACACTGAGCCACCATAATAGTTTTGTTGCTCAACTGTACTCAATGGAATCAACATTCTTTCCTTTAAATTTAAATTCTTTTCCATGTTTTTTATTTATTTGGACAGCAGTGATAGTCTTATTCTATTTTTGATTAAAATTATTTGCTATTTTTATAGCAAACAAAAGTATTATGTATGAGAATAAACAACATACAATATTTATCACTATGCAAGCCCATGCACCCCACTTGGGAGTGAAAATAATGATGCTACAAATTAATGCTGATACTAACAATAAGTTCAACCAATTTCCTTTACTATAAAAAGCCTTGACAAAATTATAGGCTATAGGCAAATAGAAAAAAGATTCTATGGCACTATTTGTGATTGTATTTTCATTAAATATGTTTGATAAAATGACTGAAACAATCAATAATGTCAAGCCGATTAAAAAGTTATGCTTTTTCATTATGTTAGTTGTTTTTCAGTCCAAATATAAGGACTGCAATATTAATAATCAGCCATACCTTCTCTAAAGCCTTTTCTTACTGAGGCAGAGGTTTCTCCCCAATGCCAGATACAATCGTAAACGATACCACCAGCTATTGCACCTATTACAAAAGGAACCATGGCAAAACCACCATTATTATTCGTCATCTCTGCTTTTGACAAACTCTTTAAATTTATTGTATTCATAATTTTATTATTTATATGGTAATACTGAAGGAGCAAAATTGTTTCTTTTAAAGGAAGCAAATTCCTTACCCCATATGTATCCTAATACCTCCCACATATTATCAAAGCCTCCCAATTGTTCAACACACTCTTTCTTGTTTAAAGGGACAAGTCCCATTTCTTCCAACTTCTTCATAATTTTAAGTTTTTATGTTATACAAAAGATAAATCATTTTGTCTGTGCAAACTGTTCTATAAATGTCGAAAGATTAATATCAATCAGGGACATTTATAACTTTATATTTCCCATTTCCATAGAAAATGATGATAGGCCTTCCGCCGAATATGTTTCGGTATTCCATTTCTGTTAATTCTTTTACCATAATTGTATCTCTTTTATTGTTATAAGTTTATCTGCTGCAAAAGTAGTCTTTTTAAATAATGCTAAATGTTAGATAATTGTTAGTTTTATGTTAGATTTATTATTATTTTTGCAAATATGAAATTAAATAAGTATATTTGTATATCTGTAGTAGGAATTTTATCTGTATTGTTTCTTCAAGCAATGTGGATTCGCCAAACTGTTCTATATACAGAAACTAACATGGTTGAAGATATTAACAAAGTGGTCGTTAAATCCATGTTTTCAGAAGTATATAAAAGGTTTATATACGTTCCTGCTGAAACTCGGATAGCAGGTGCTCCAGATTTATCTACGCCTAAATTTCAAGGTATAGAATATATAGAAGAAGGAGTTTTTAATGCCACACATAAAGATATAAATTATAGAAGTTTAGGTGAGTTCTTTCAGAAGAATATACAGGCAAAAGGATGGGATTATGCATATATTATATATAAGATAGAAGCGGACAAGAAAACAGTTGTGGCTAAGAGTAACTCACAGCCTTCTATTATCTTCAATAAAATTTCGTCTCAATACATTCCTACAAGAATCAACAAATCTATAGGAATACAAGTGGAATTACTAAACCCTATTAGTTTGTTCTTTAAACAGTTGGGACTAATCATACTTAGTAGCTTCTTTATTGGAATGTTTATCTTATTATGTGTCGTAAAATTATGCAAGGCCATTCGTTTGTTGCAAGAAGCAGCAAGAGTTAAGAAGGAGTTTACCTATTCTATGATACACGATATAAAGACCCCACTTTCAACCATCCAATTATCACTGACAGCTTTAAATAATAAAAGAGTTATAAATAATGAGGAAAAAAGAACAAAATATCTAAATGTAATCAATGCAGAAACGCAGCATGCCTATCAATTAATTCATAAGATTCTGACAATCTCTAAGTCTGAGTCTAAAAAATTGGAGCTGCATAAAGAGACTGTAGACCTTTCTGCTATTCTTTCAAGAATAGAGAATAATTTTATAACAAACCATCAGAAGATCATTACATTTGAGAACCAACTCAATTGCCCAAACATCTATGCAGATATAGAGTACCTAAAAGAAATATTCTATAACTTGATAGATAACTCTATTAAATATTCCAATGAAGCCGTCACCATTCGTATCTCTTCAGAGAAAGTGAATAAAGGTGTTGTTATTCGTTTTTGGGATAATGGTTTTGGAATAAAAAAAGACGATCAAAAGATTATATTTGATAAATTTGAGCGTGCTTCAGCTTCTAATAGAATGATAAAAAAAGGAGGCGCGTCTGGCTTTGGAATGGGGCTGACTTATGTTTTCCAAGTTATAGATGCACATCATGGTATGGTAACTGTAGATAGTGAACTCGGTAAATATACCGAGTTCACCATATTCTTGCCAGATCAAGATGCGAGCTATGGGGGGGTGAAGAAGGATTAGATGGACTCTATCAATGAAAAGCCTACCCCACGTGTGGTCTCTATTTGCACAAATGGGTCTATTTGAAGATATTTACGAAGGTTTGTTATGACAACATCAAGTCGTCGGGCAAGATAGAAATCTTTCTCGTCACTTCCCCAAAGGATATTCTGTATGGTCTCCCGCTTGATGATTGCATTTTTGTTCTTGGCAAGAAGTTCTAATGTCTTTGATTCTTGTCGACCCAATTTCAAGCAGATTTTTCCATCTTCATCCTTTAAACATGTGTGTTCTGAATCCAATATGTGTTTGCCAATCTTGACACAATTCGAGACGTTGCGCCTTTTTATTCCTCCTTTGAGTTTTAACAAAGCCTTGACATGACAATCAAGTTCCTCTGGCACAAAAGGTTTCTTGATATATTCATCAACACCAACATGATATCCTTCTTTCAGTTTGGACGGCGAAGTGAGGTTGGTGGTAAACATAATGATGGTCTCGCCATCTAATTCACGAATATGTTTTACCATGTCAATGCCGTTCATGACAGGCATGTCAATATCTGAGATGATAACATCAGGCTTGAATGTTTCCCAAGCCTTGATACCATCTTTACCGTTGCAGGCAGTTATAATCTCGTAACCGCCAACGACATCTTCCAACGTATTTTTCTCGACAAATGCGAGATTCCCGTCATCTTCAACCAGAAGTAATTTTATGTCTGCCATAGTTGTTTGTTAGTCTTTCTATTTGATTGACGGTGCCAAAGATACGAAAATAAATCCTGATAGCGGCATCAATCAGAGATTATTTTCGTGAAATACCTCTAATCCGCAACTAAGTCCTTCAACGTCCTTCTTGTGTGTACACGTTCTCTCATTACTGAATTTTCAGATAAATTGAGGTAGAAACACCCACTTCTGCCTACTAAATTTGTTTTTTGCCATGTAAAAACATAATAAAGGAAAAGAGCAAGAAAATCTAATTAGAAATTCTTGCTCTTTTCCTTTATATAGGGTTGTTGTGAAGTCTTACCTTATGAGTATCTGATAATCTGTCCAGGAGTAAGCTTCTTGTCCTTTTTGTAACCATTGAGGCGGCAAATCTTCTCTACAGTGACGCCACGCTTCTCTGCGATAGAGTTGAGTGTCTCGCCGTATTTAACCTTGTGGTAAAGCTTCTCTCCACTTGTGTTGGCTTCGTATCTGCCGACAGAGCCTCCGTTGACTTCTTCGCGGGTATATCCGCCATTTCCAATTTTGCCACGTACCGAGTTGGCAGCAATGCCTTCGCTCTCGTATGTGTCGCGGTTGAAGTCATAGTAGTCGCCCACTACGTCCTGGTTGCGGAAGTCGAACATCAAGGCTGGGTTCAAGGCTACGCCACAGAGACGAGTCTCAAAGTGGAGGTGTGAACCAGTGCTTCGACCCGTGTTACCACCGAGTCCTATCACTTCGCCGGCTCTTACATCCTGGTTCTCTTCTACGAGTTGTGCAGAAAGGTGGCCATAGATAGTCTCCAGTCCGTTGTTGTGACGAATGACGATGTATTTACCATAACCTCCTCTCTCATATCTTACGATGCGTACTTTTCCAGAGAAGGCTGCGCGTATGGTGTCACCGATATATACTTTGATGTCCATACCCTTGTGGTTACGGCCGAACTGTGAACGATAACCGAAGTTACTGGTAACGACACGGCTTGGGGTTGGCATACAGAAATGACGAAGGTCTATACGAAAATGCTCAGGCAGCGATGTTGCCTTGTGAGCATATTTGTTGGAGAAATCTTCGTAGAGTTCGCTGGCTGGGTTCTCTCTCTCTTCCATCTGGCGATAATGAGAGATGGCTAAAGTGTCGAGTGACTTCATGCGATGGTCTACCGGTGCCTGACGTGCCAAAAGGTCTTGGGCCTGAGTGGGCACGGCAGCGAGGGACAATAATACTCCTACAAAGATTTTACTTATCTTGTTTTTAAAACTCATAATTCTAATTAATACTCTTTTAGGTTGGTCGTTCTCACACGCAGAATTAATAAGAATTCTGCACTTCAAGTCGCAAGGCAGAGGGCCTATAATGCGATTTTGTTAAATAGACGTTGCAAATATAACAAAAAAAATCCAAACAGCCTAATGGATTAACAAAAATTATTCGGTCTTTAACATGCTATTAATCATTTGGATAGCCCCTTTATGCAGTTTGTTTATAGGCAAAACGCATAAATATTGCATGAAATATCTTCATTCCTTTTTTAACATTTTTTCTGTTCCTCGTTTTGCCTTTTTTTACTCTTGCTGGATGTTGCTGTCCTTTTGTTATTTATCCATTTTTTAGGTATCTGAGTAATGCTACTGCAGGAGAGTGACCCATGAAGATATATTTCTTGACTATCGGACTGGTAAAGCGGTTGCAGTTTACGTATGCGTTATACAAGTCGTCGAGGTTGATGGTAAATTCCTTTCCCGAGCTTTCTCTGATACCAATAATCATCTTCGCTGTGACATGCAGGCGGATGTATCGTATGCCTGTAGCACTTACTATCTCCTTGAGACCGATGAGTTTTTCTCTCATTTCCTCTTTGGTAAGCGAAGCACGTGGCTCTGGTTCGCAGACGAGTGGTTTGCGTCCTGGTTTCTTGCGTGGTGTCGCTTGTGGCGTATCGTCGTAGTGGAAGAGACTCCCTTCTATCGGTTGCTGTTTCATTGTTTACTTTTATTTTTTTACCGTCACTTAGCTGATGGCTCCCCAATTGATATTAGTTTTCTTTAGCTCTTGGAGTCGTGACCATAGTGGCGCGTAGAGTGGAAGCTGGCATAGCGGGTCGGCTTCGATGATGGCTTGCGCTTCCTGCCTTGCCAGTTGTACGAGTTGTCCATCCCGTGCTATGTTGGCAATTTTCAGGTCGAAGGCGATACCACTTTGTTGCGTTCCCTCCAGGTCTCCAGGTCCTCTGAGTTTCAAGTCGGCTTCAGCGATGCGGAATCCATCGTTGGTATCGCACATGATGTCGATGCGTTTTCGAGTGTCTTCACTCAGTTTGTAGTTGGTCACCAAGATGCAGTAGCTCTGGTCGCATCCACGCCCTACACGCCCTCTCAGCTGGTGTAGCTGTGACAAGCCGAAGCGCTGAGCGTCGAGGATGACCATCACCGATGCATTGGGCACATTGACGCCTACCTCTATGACGGTAGTAGCCACGAGAATCTGCGTCTCACCCTTCACAAACTTTTCCATCTCTTCCTCTTTCTCCACAGGTTTCATTTTTCCGTGTACCTTGCTGAGACGGTAGTCAGGAAAGGCTTCCTTGAGGGTCTCAAATCCCTCTTCCAAGTTTTTAAGGTCGCTCTTCTCGCTCTCTTTGATGAGAGGGAAAACGATGTATACCTGTCTTCCTAACTCTATTTGTCGTCGTATGCTCTGGTAGAGTGTAGTGAGCTGGGTGTCAAACTTATGCAGAGTTTGGATAGGTTTTCTTCCAGGTGGCAGTTCGTCGATGACACTGACATCAAGGTCGCCATAGATGGTCATGGCGAGGGTTCTTGGTATGGGTGTAGCCGTCATCACCAACACATGTGGTGGATTCTGACTTTTGTTCCATAACTTGGCTCTCTGTTCCACGCCGAAGCGGTGCTGTTCGTCGATGACAGCGATTCCTAAGTGAGCAAACTGCACTGTCTCTTCGATGATGGCATGAGTTCCCACCAATATCTGAACCTCTCCGCACGCCAAGGCGTCGAGAATGGCTTGTCGCTTCTTGCCTTTCACGATGCCCGTGAGCAGTTCCACTCGTATGTCCATGCCTTTTAAAAACTCTCTGATGGTCTGCACGTGCTGTTCTGCCAATATTTCGGTTGGCGCCATCATACAAGCCTGAAATCCATTGTCGAGGGCAATGAGCATGGTCATCAGCGCCACGAGGGTCTTGCCTGAGCCTACATCGCCTTGCAGGAGTCTGTTCATCTGTCTACCGCTACACATGTCGGCCCTGATCTCGTGCATCACCCTCTTCTGTGCCTCTGTGAGTGAGAAGGGAAGGTTGTTCTTGTAGAAGCAATTAAAGATTTCTCCCACGCGGCTGAACACATATCCCCGATATTTGCGGCGTTGGTCGCTCGCATATCTTAGGATGTTGAGTTGCACGTAGAAGAGTTCTTCAAACTTCAGTCTCACCTGTGCCTTTTGCAACTCCTGGTGAGAGTGAGGGTAGTGTATATGGCGGAATGCTTCGTTGCGCGAAGCGAGGTGCAGTCGTTTGGTGATGAAGTCGGGCAGAGTCTCTGGCAGCTCTGGGATTTTTTCTATCAGCGTCTTCGCTATCTTTTCTATGGCGCGTGATGTAAGCCCCATCTTCTTCATCTTCTCCGTCGTACTATAATAGGGCTGCATGCCCATATCAGATAGTTGTAGCGAGTGGGCATCGTCGATGTCGGGATGGGCAAACTGAAAGCGTCCACCATAGACGGATGGTTTTCCGAAGACGATGTATTCGGTATCGGTCTTGTATGTTTTGTAGATATATTGTGCACCCCGAAACCACACCAGGTCGACCACGCCGAAGCCGTCGGAGAAATGTGCTACCACACGTTTGTTGCGTTTCCCTGTGTCGAACTCCTCGAAGCTGAGAATCCTTCCCTTTATCTGTACGAAAGGCATCTCAGAGGTCAGCTCGCTGATGTGGAACACCTTGGTGCGGTCTACATATTTATAAGGGTAGTATTCCAGCAAGTCACCATAGGAGCAGATGCCGAGCTCCTTGCTCAGTATCTCTTTCTTCTTAGGACCTACGCCAGGCAGGTACATGATGTCTTGGTCTAAAATACTACTCATTTTTTTAAGTGAAGAGTGAAGAGTGAAGAATGAAGAGTGAAAAGTGAAGAGTGAAGAGTGAAGAGTGAAGAGTGAAAAGTGAAGAGTGAAAAGTGAAGAATTCTCTTGTTCTTATTCTGCTAATAGGGCTTCTGCCACCTTGATGTCGAAGGGGGTTGTAATCTTGATATTCTCGCGGTTGCCTTCCACCATAGCCACCTGGCATCCTAAGCTTTCCACCACTGATGCGTCGTCGGTAAACTGGGCTTTGTAGCTCTGGCTGAAAGCTTGTTTGGCTAAGCCGATATCAAAGGTCTGAGGTGTCTGTACCACCCTGTAGTCGTCGCGCATCACATTCTTGCCGCCACCATGCTGATCGATGTAGCGCAGAGTGTCTGTGACCGCATAGACGGGTATGGCAGCATATTCCTCACGAGCCGTCTCATAGCAGTCGTCAATGACGGTAGTAGACACGAATGGTCGCACACCATCGTGTATGCCCACCACTCCGTCGGTATCATCGGGGATGAGCGCCAACCCATTCTTTGATGACTGGAAGCGGGTGTCGCCACCATTGGCTATCTGGTGCTTGATGTCGAAGTGATGCTCCTCGCAGAGCTGATGCCAGTATTCCTGCTGGCTCTCTGGCAACACGAGGATGATGTTGATGTCGGGGTTGTATTCGTAGAAGCGCTCTATGGTGCGCATCAGTATGGGTTTGCCTGCTATGGGCAGAAACTGCTTGGGAGTCTCTGAACCCATACGGAGACCTTTGCCTCCAGCTACGATAATAACGTAATCCATTTTTTAAGTGAAGAGTGAAGAGTGATAAGTGAAGAGTGAAGAGTGAAAAGTTTTACTACTTGCTCTTCATCAGATGATCATACATCATCCCTTTCTGCAGTTCTGCTACAGCCTCTTCACCCACGAAGTAGCTCAGTATCTTGTAGGCATAGGGTAGGGTGGCAGCAGGACCTTCGCCAGTGATGACGTTGCCGTCCTCTTGGAAAAGCTGTCCTGTATATTCGGTGTCGGCGCTGAAGTATTGCTCAAATCCAGGATAGCAGGTGGCCTTCTTACCACTGAGGATGCCTGTGCTTCCCAAGACCATGGGGGCAGCACAGATGGCACCAATACGTTTTCCAGACTTGTGCTGTGCCACGAGTGCCTGTCTTACACCCTCGTGCTCGTTGAGATGGGTGCTTCCTGGCATACCTCCAGGCAGCAAGAGCATGTCGGCATCGCCGAAGTCCTTCACGTCCTCAAAGCGCATGTCGGCTTTCAGCGTTACGCCATGAGATGTTTCTACCCATTCGCTGCCCGTGATACTCACGGTCTTGATGTCTACACCTCCTCTGCGGAGAATGTCTACAGGCGCCAAACCTTCGATTTCCTCGAAGCCATTGGCAAGAAATTCGTATACCTTAGCCATAATTTTATGTTCTTTTATCTGATTATTCGATTTATATTATTACCTTTGCAAAAGTAAGAATAATAATTGAAACTGCAAAATAAATGACACGACAACCATTGAAATTTGCGATATTTGGCAACGAATATCAGGCTAAGAAGTCTACTTCGATAGAGAAAATTTTAGACTATCTGGTTCTGAAGGATGCCGAGATCTATGTGGAGAATGCCTATTATGAGTTTCTCACCCGCAGCCAGCACATCGATGTGAAGGCGGCAGGAGTGTTCGAAGATTACAACTTCGACGTAGACTATGTCATCTCTATGGGTGGCGATGGTACCTTCCTCAAGGCTGCCAGTCGTGTAGGTGCTAAAGGCACACCCATCATCGGTGTCAATATGGGACGCTTAGGTTTCTTGGCCGACGTCCTGCCCGGTGAGATAGAGGTAGCCTTAGACAGTCTTTATGCTGGCGAGTGCCAGATAGAAGAGCATACCGTTCTGCAGTTGGAGGCAGAAGGTGGCGTGCTGGCAGGCAATCCGTTTGCACTCAATGATATAGCTGTGCTGAAGCGCGACGATGCTTCGATGATCTCTATCCGCACGCAGGTGGATGGTGAGTTCTTGGTAAACTATCAAGCCGATGGTTTGATAGTGACTACCTCTACAGGCTCTACTGCCTATAACCTGTCTAACGGAGGCCCCATCATCATTCCTCAGAGCAGCAGCCTGTGCCTCACACCAGTAGCTCCTCATAGTCTGAACATTCGTCCTGTGGTCATCAATGATACAGCAGAGATTACCCTCGATGTGGAGAGTCGTAGCCACAACTTCCTTGTAGCCATCGACGGTCGTAGTGAGCGTATGACGGAAGGCACGCGCCTCGTTATTCGTAAGGCAGCACATACCATCAAGATTGTAAAACAGCGCAACCAGCGATACTTCTCTACGCTGAGAGAGAAGTTGATGTGGGGAGCCGATCAGAGAGGAAGATGAATTTAAGTGAAGAGTGAAGAACGAAGAGTGAAGAATTCAAATGCTGAGATGGATGAAGATATTCAAGGTTCCCAAGTTTAAGTATGATGCCAAGACACTTCTCAAGTGGCTTTGGTGTGCTTGGCGTGGCAATCGTCTTCAGGCCGCGCTCAATGCCGTGGTAGGTTTGCTGTCGGTAGCTGTCAGTTTAGGACAGGTGTGGGCGGTGAAGCATGCCATCGATGTGGCTTCGCATGCCGTGCCAGGCAATATCTACTGGGCTGTGGCACTGATGGGTTGGCTGATATTATGCGATTTCGCTCTCAATATCTCCAGCATCTGGATAAGAAACCTGTTGGGCATCAAGGCTCAGAACCGTATGCAGCAACGTATGCTCGACCGCCTGTTGCGCTCTGAGTGGCAAGGTCGCGAAAGGCTCCATTCGGGCGATGTCCTCAATCGTCTTGAGGGCGACGTGTCGCAAGTGGTAGGTTTTCTCACCGAGACCATACCGAGCACCTTGAGTGTCTTGGCGCTCTTCCTCAGCGCTTTCTTCTATCTCTTCTCCATGGACCGACTCCTATCTGTGGTCATCATCGTCATGATTCCCATCTTCTTGGCTTTCAGTAAGATCTATGTGGGCAAGATGCGATTCCTCACCCGACAGGTGCGCGACTCCGATAGCAAGGTGCAGAGCGTGTTGCAAGAAACCATTCAGCACCGCATGCTCATCAAGACTTTAGAGCGCAACAGTGCCATGGTAGAGCGTCTGGAGAATACTCAGTGCGAGCTACGTTCCAACGTCGTTAGGAAAACTCGGTTCAGCGTGTTTAGCAATCTCGTCCTCAACTTTGGTTTTGCATTAGGTTATTTAGTAGCTTTCCTTTGGGCTGCTGTGCGTATGAGCGCAGGTTCGCTCGCCTTTGGAGGTATGACTGCCTTTCTGCAACTTGTCAACAAGATACAAGGTCCGGCACGCAATCTTGCCAAGTTGGTGCCTGCCTTTGTGGGCGTGTTTACAGCTGCCGAACGACTGATGGAGTTGGAGGAGAATCCCTTGGAGGAGCAGGGCGATCCCATCAAGTTGGCTTCTCCTTGCGGCATCCGTCTGCAGAAGGTGAGCTATGCCTATGATGTCAAGAACCCGCAAAAGCTTTCTTCTGACAAAGAGCGAAACATTATTCATCAGCTCGACTACGACTTTGCACCAGGTAGCTGTACTGCCATCTTGGGCGAGACGGGTGCAGGCAAAACCACCCTTGTTCGACTTATCTTGGCTTTGCTTCATCCTCAAGGAGGGCAACTTACAATATATAATAAGGTGGAGAGTCAAGAGTTGTCGCCTCTTCACCGCTGCAATTTCGTTTATGTGCCTCAGGGCAATACGCTGATGAGTGGCACCATCCGCGACAATCTGCGACTGGGTAAGCTCAATGCTTCAGATGAGGAGATGATGGAGGCTCTGCGTAAGAGTTGTGCCGACTTTGTGGCAGAACTTCCTAATGGTCTGGATACCCTTTGTAGCGAACAGGGTGGAGGACTGAGTGAAGGACAAGCACAGCGCATCGCCATCGCTCGTAGTTTGTTGCGCAACTGCAGCATTATGCTCTTTGATGAGGCCACGAGTGCCCTCGACCCAGAAACAGAGCGCCAACTGTTGCAGAACATCCTGTCTTCTCACGACAAGACCATTATCTTTATCACCCATCGTCCTGCTGTGGTAGACTATTGCGACCAGGTGCTCAGAATAGAGCGCAAAACTGGCCAAAAAAATGAAAGTACTTGCGATGGCTAATGAAAGTACTTTCGTTGGCCATCGCAAGTACTTTCGTTGGTCATCGCAAGTATCTTCGTTTTTTATGTAAGTTTGTAATCTATTTATCAACAACATATAATTAATAAGAAACCTATGAACGTTAAACAATTATTTCTACTATCAACTTTATGCTTGACAATGGGTAGTGCCACACAGGCTCCTGCACAAGGATTCCTGAACAAGTTGAAGAATAAAGGCGCAAAACTTGTAAAAAAGGCTATGCCCAATCCCGTGAAAGACGTGGTGAAGACGGTGGAGGATACCGAAGGTGCTGCTTCGAGGACCCGAACCCGTGTAGAAAACAAGGTGCGAAACAAAGCTGGCGGCGAAAGCATGCGACGCACAAGAACGCAAGCTGGCAGCTCGATGGCTGGCGGCGTGACGCTAAGCCCCAAAAAGAAGGAAATAACGATAAAGCTCTGCCGAGGTCTTGGACCGTCGACATGGTACGGCCGCAAAAACGCACGTTCGCCGCTGCCTCCTGTCTGCTCCAAGCAAGACAGCTGGTACAGCTCGCTCCCCTTCATTCACGACATGGACAACGCCAGCCTCGTGGCTGAAGTAAACATGTTAGACAACTTTGTGAAGAAACATACGTCAGACGTTTGCTCACCCGTTGTTGTACGTCGCGAAGAAAACGGAGAGGAGATGGGAGATCGCATAGAGGCGCTTAACAACGCTGTGAGATACCTCAACGGCAGCACGGACGAGATGCCCGAAGTATTGGAGAGCGGGGCGTTCAAACGCGCCATGCAGTCAGACTGTTCAGCCCTTTACCCCTCGCTGAAACCAGAGACGGTAACATATCTCAAAAGCATAAACCGCACCACAAAAGAGGTAACAGTGACCGTGTATGAGGGCAATTCGGCTTACGACAACAGGATGAACGTCGACGAGATGTGGTTTGAAGTGAACCCCAGCGAAAGGACCGCCAAGCTGCTGGAGATGGACAACGACGAGTCGACAGGCAAAGACTACACCGTGCCCTCATCCATACGCTTTGCTGGCCACATGTTCAGGGTGACCGAGATCGGAGGATCAGCCTTCTACGAGAAGAAGGTGAAGAGCGTGACGCTGCCGATGGGCTTGAAATCAATCGGTGTCAATGCCTTTATGAGTTCCACCATTTCAGAGATCAACATTCCTGCAACAGTGACGAATATTGGCAAGGGAGCCTTCAGCAACATTCCTGCACTCAAAACCATCAGCGTACCCAACAGCGTGAAAACCATCGGACACAGCTGCTTTGTCGCGTGTACTGGTCTGACAGAGGTCAAATTGCCCGCACGTCTTGAGAAGCTGGAGAACGCCATGTTCCGGGGCTGCCGGTCGCTGACAAAGGTTACGCTGCCACAAAACATCGACAAGATAGACACCGGAACTTTTGAAGACTGCAAGGCGCTTGCACACATCGACCTCCCGCAGTCGGTAACAACCATTGGGCAGAACGCCTTCAAGAACACAGCCCTGACAGCGGTACCTGTGACGACGAACCTGAAACTTATCGACTCTAACGCCTTCGAGGGCTGCAACGGCCTTACATCTGTATCGCTGCCGGCAAGCGTGCAGATAGAGCCAGAAGCTTTCAAAAACTGCAAGAACCTGAGAAAGGCAACCGTCAGTGCAGAGTATAGAGGCATAGCCGACGACATCTACATGATCTTCATGGGTTGCCCGTTTGCCCAAAAACCATTGACATCGGTGCCCTCTTGCGTGACGTTCAGCGAATAAGTACAATATTCAGATGACGGCTCATGACGAGCCAAAGAAAAAGGCGAACACAAGCTTGGATGCTGTGTTCGCCTTTTTCACCTTTTTGCCATGGTGGATATAGATGCCAGCCTGGTAGGGGTTTTCTTTACTTGAATCAAAATACTTGATGTAGAAGACTACTTGTCGTATTCTGCTGTGACATTCTTCACTTTATATTTCAATCCTTCCTTGGATGCTTCGATTTCAAAGTAAGCCGTACTGGTGAGACTTGTTATATCTACAGTCTGCGGCTTACCTGTACCACTACCATTATTGAATATGACATTTACCACCTCGGTTGCATTATCAATGCTGACTTCCTTGTAGTACCATGTCTTACCACCGATGGTCTTTGTTTCTGTCATCTTTTCACCAGGCCACTCAACAGATGCTACTTTCTTCCATGTATAGCAGTATAATGGATTCCATTTCACAGCATCGACATTCACATAAACCATAAATTTATATGCCTTGAATCTCTCAATCGTATATTGATGTGTGGCGATATTTCTTACTTCACCATTCACAAGCAATCCAACCTTCAAGGTACAAGTACCATTGATGCTGATTTCCTTACCACTTTCTACAGTTGTGCTCTTTGCAGTAGGGGTAGAGCCGTCCAAGGTATAAACCAATTTAGCTCCCTCTGTCTGGCTGACTGCAGTAAGAGTTGTTTTGAATCCTTCCTCGTATGTGCCAGAAGGCATGCTGGTCCATGTCGTTTCTGCATCATTAGAAAGGAAGTAAGAGAAGTGATGACCTTTGAAAATTTTGGTATATCCTGTCTCACCAGCATAGTTTGATGCTTCGTCACCTACAGCCACAAGAAGTTTGTGCTTTGTACCAGTCACCTCATTGACATATAAGGTTTTCTGGCATTTCTTGTTTGCGTAATTACTCATATTGGTGATACCAGCATATTTACGAGCAGCAATCATCTCCTTCAATTCTGGTTTGTATTCATTCCAGTGAATTTGGAAGATACAAGGCGTACCCGGCATAGCAAGCAAATAAGCATTTGCTGCCAAGGTATCTTTGCGCAGAGGATCGTTCTGTGAATCGGCAGAGCGATACTGGGTATCATGATTTTCGACAAATGTCACTGCATAACGACGATAGCTTGCGTCGTGCATGAGATTGTTGCTGCTATAGAGCTTTGACCAGTCAGAAGAAGAACCGAGTTTTCCGTTTGTAGTTCCGTTGACGGCATCGCGTACATTATAGCGGAACTGGAAGTCGAAGGCGGCGCTCTTCTTGTTGGTTTTGTTAATCCAACTTTCTATTTTGTCGTTGCCGTCCCAGTATTCTCCTACAGAATACTCTACTCCTACAGCATCGTTGTAGTCGGCTACATGAATTCCGTCGAAGCCTTTCACCATATCATAGCGGAAACCAATATAACCTAAATCGTTCTTGAGGTAATCCACATAGGCTTTCATGATTTTTTGTACGTTTGCGCTCTTGTGATCCAGGTCGCGGCAGTCATCAAAGTCTGTTCCTTCATCGTTGTTGTTGCTGAGGCTTACACCATCGGTTGCTGCTTGTGTTGCAGTTTTTCCTTGATCATCATTTTTGCAAATATCGGTAGACAGCATCTGATAGGTCATACCTTTGTATGTCTCTGCAGGGAAGGTAAACCAACCCTCTGTGTTGCGATGGTTGATGACCACATCTGCTATTGCACCGATACCGTTAGCTTTAAATTTGGTAATCAGGTTTCTGAGTTCTGTCTCTGTTCCGAAAGAAGAGTTCTGATTGAAATAGTAATAGGGTTTATAGCCCATTACCTGTACAGTTTCAGCACATTTTCCGCTTTGTGGAAGCCAAACAAGGTCGATATAGTCTTTCATGTCATTGGTTTGGTTGGCTAATATTTTCCATTGTGAGTCGTTATAAGAATCCCATGAGAATCCTTGCAGCATAACACCTCCATAGTTGATAGGCCAACCTTGCGAAGTAAGACTGGGTCCTGGCTCTGGTTCTGGCTCCGGAGTTGGGGTAGGAGTAGGTGCAGGGTCTGGGTCTGGTACTATAGGGTCAGAACTATCTGAACAAGACACTAAAGACAGGGCCAATAGTGCAAAGAGAGTAGCATAAATTTTCTTCATATTCTTCTATGTTATTTGTTTTCGGTTGTAAAGATATGATTTTCTTTTGTAGTGGAAATATCTTCTTGATGCAAATCAATTAAAAGGATTGTGCAAACGTTTGCATTCTTTTGCATATTTTCCTGGTTAGTAGCGAGAAAGTTATGGTTTAGTAGTTTATGAGCAAGTGAAGCATCAAGGCGTTCTTTATTGGGCAGGCTTGCACTGGGGAGGGCGTGGCATCTTGCCCGCCCAAAATTACAATGTTGGTTTATTAGCAGCTTATTGGGCAGGCAAGATGCCTGCCCTCCCAGTGAATCCTTGCTTATTTATCCAACTGCAGGGTCTTGTTCATAATTTCTTTTTAATCTCCAAAAGTTTAAGGAAAAAATAGCGAAAAGAATGTTGAGCATACAAAAAAGGCGGCTCCCGATTGAAGTGAACCCCGAAAGTTTTTTGTCTAACTTTCGGGGTTCACTTCAGATAAAAGACCGCCTTTTTATATTCTTTTATTCTTTGGATTCTCTTGTGGTTTCTATAGAAAATTTCAGAACCCCTAAATTTACTCCAAAAGTCAATTTGCGCAGTTTTAATGGTAGATTGTCGGCGAAGACTTCGTTCATGGCAGTCTGTATCTTGTCCTCTGTGTTCTTGTCCGGATAAATACCATGCTCCTTTGCATCCGCATTCACTTTATCTATGGTTCTTGCCAATTTGCGAAGTTTGGTAAATGTATCAATGATGGCAATGGTGGTGGCTGTTGCCATTGGTGACTTTCGAGGTGTTCAAAATTTTTGACCACATACTCTTTCTCGCTATTAGTCAGTTCGATAACATATCCAGAAGGAAACTTATCCGGATTGTTTCTTATCAACTTCCCTTAACTTCCACAAATGCGAAAGTTCAGTATATCATAGTCAAAACAAATCGCTATGAGTTCCATTGTTGAGAAACAGCAAAGTTAGTTTTTCATCGTTTTGTTCCCATAGCATCAACCAATCTGGAGTTATGTGGCATTCCCAAATGCCCTCCAGGTTTCCATGAAGTTTATGCGATTTATATGATGGTGGCAGTTTACCTTCATTAGATAGTTTCTATACGGCTTTTTCCATGAGGACTGGATCTAACCCACGTTTCACTCCTTTTCGCAGAGACTTTTTAAATTTGTTTGTAAAGTCAATAGAGTATTTCATTCCAAGCACTGTTTGATTAAATCGTGAGCATCTTTTGCATGAAATACTCTGCCTGCTTTAACATCTTCCATGGCTTCTTCAATGCCACTTTTCTTTTCGGCTTGAATGACCCATCCAAACTTCTTTGCCAGTTCCTTTAATAAGTTGAAGTCAACTTGTGGAACTGTTATAGTTGTTGTTATATTATTTATAGCTACATCCATATTGCTTTATTTTTAATGTTATTTCTAATTTTCCGAGTACAGTTTATCTTCTGCAAAGAAAAAGCAAATGAGCGCAAAAAAAGCTTGTTTTCAATTTGCCGAGTGCAGCTTTTCTTATATAGTTATATGACTTTCCCTCGTAACCACCAAAGTTTTTTGGGGAAATTATTCTTCCTTGATTTTAAGCAAGTCTATCATTTTCTTCATATCAGGCAAAGCCTTGCGTAATCTTTCTGGCATGTCATCCAACGTCTTGTAGGTAGCAACTCCCATCGGCTTGGTGTAGTCTCGAACAGCATATTCAGCATAAGAGTAGTTTGCTGATTGGCAAAGAACGATTCCAATAGATGGATTCTCGTGTGGTTTGCGCACTTTGTCGTCGAGAATTTGGAGATAGCCAAAAAGTTGTCCAAGATAAGAGGTCTTAAACTCGCCAAGTTTCAATTCTATACAAACCATGGCGTTCAATTCTCGATTGAAAAACAGCAGGTCTGGGAATTGTTCAACACCATAGATTTCCAAATGGTATTGGTTGCCGATGAAAGCAAAGTCTCTGCCAAAGGTCATGATGAAATTCTTGATGTTCTGAACGATGCTTTGTTCTACAACTCGTTCATCGACATCTATTTTTTCGCGTACGCCAATCTCTTCTACATTGATAAAATCGAGCAGATATTCATCCTTGAACATTTCTATTGCACGTCGAGCTTCCTTTGAATCGTTGATGGTTTTGGTAAAATTGTTTGGTATGTGACCTTGGCTATGAAAAGCATCCTCCTTTATAAGTTGGCGGAGTTTCTTTACGGCAAGATGTTCCTCTGCAGTGCGGTGGATATAATAATAGCGTGCCGAAGTATCTTTAGTTCCAATAATGATGGCTGAGTGATGAGTAAAAGGTACTTTGAAAAAGTCATCCACAGGGAATTCTGGTATGTTTGTGATAGTCAATGTATGAAATATGTCTATCTGATACTCTTTGTCTTGCAATTCGGCGGTTGTAACCGCCGAATTGCAAGATGTAATTTCGGCAGTTGCAACCGTCATATTATTATCTAACATCTTCCATGCCTCATAAAAACGTCTCATATCCTTCATTTGAGTTTCCGAGAATCCTCGAAGACCTGGTAGATCCTTGCGAAGCTGTTCGCTGATAGCTGCCAACGCTCCCTCGCCCCATACTCCTTTGCGAGTATGTTGTGAAAGATATTTCCCGATGGCATAATATAAAGCAAGTTGTATGCGGTTCACACCTTTGGCTGCTTCATATTGTCCTTGAAGTATGGCTGTCTTTATAGCGTTGACCGCATCATTATATTGTATCAAACTATCCATAGTGAAATGTTTCAATTTGCCGAGTGCAGCTTTTCTTCTGCAAAGATACGTTTTTCCCTCGTAACTTCCAAAGTTTTAGGGAAAAATGTAGGAATGAAGATAAAGAAAAAAGGCGGCTCTCGATATGTTCGAGAACCGCCTTTTAATTATGAACACACACAACATATATATGTGTGTACTATTGTACTAAATATTATTTTACTTCAATGAAGGCATAAGCACCCGTAATATCATTAAAGAAAATGTTGTATGTACCTGCAGGAACAGGGATGTTGCCGCTGACACCAGAAGTGATAAGAGTTCCCTTATTCTCATAGTTCTGACCTTTACTAAAACCCCAGTTTCCATCATCGCGCCACTTATGATCTGCACGAATCTTAAAACCGCCATCAGGAATCTCTACATTGGCTTTGTACCAATTGTGAGGAGCCACTTGCTTCAAGTCGATGTCGTCACCGTCATTCCACTTGCCATCTACACCTATCAGGGCAACATATTCGAATTCAGTAGGATTCTGGTTGGCAAGCTTTGTCCACTTGTAAGTCATGGTAGAGAAGTCGGCTGAGAATGTATAGTAAGCATTCTTCTCTGGGCAAACGATAGCACCACCATTAACCTTTAACTTTCCCTCAGCATCACTCACACCATCACCAGCAGCAGAACCAAAGGCATTGTTCCAATCACCAAAGTTGCTATCCTTCCAAATCTTCAGGTTAGCACCACCTGTCCACTTCGTAGTAAAGCTCAGAACCATAGCAGACTCAGCTGTCATCAAGCAAGACATGTCTTTTTCGTTCCAACTTTGCAAGGCACCAACAAGATAGTAATCTGCAATTTGTTCGATGGCATAAGTGTAGTTCATCATGTTGATTGTCATCTTATAGGTACCAGCCTTTGCAATCTTACCAGCGTTAGCCTTTTCACCTTTTGAAGTGGTAGTGAGAAGTGTACCACTCATTGCGTCATCACCGTCAGTTTCTACACCAACAACACCTTTAGGATCGTTTTCTACTGCCCAAATATTACCAGTATCTACATTTCCCTGTGGAATAATCTTCCAGTATTGGTCGTCTTCTTTGGTGGTAAACACGAGGGTAAATACAGGATCCTCATAAACATCTGCATCTGAGTGAGTAAATTTAAAGTCGGGTGACAACTTCCAATCTGTCATTAGGCCAACCATATAGTAGTTGGAGTCAATGAATGGAGCCTTTGGAGTCATCACAAGGTTAATTTTACCAGCATCAATAAGAACAGCATCACCATTTTTGACCGCATTTAAATAAACATGGGCAACAAAAGAGTGAGCTACAGGACGCTTGCCATAATAATATTCTATTACTTCTGAAAGATCTGCAACAGCGGACTTACCCTCAATGCTTGCATTAACGATTTTCTTGATTGCATTATCTTCTCCTTGAGGAATAATCTCTAAGCGAGCATTATCAAGTGTAAAACCTTCAGGAAGAGCTGCTTCGCTCAATGTGAAGGTGCTGACACTATCTGTTGTCACATTGGCAAAGTCGATGGCCTGAACTCTTGTTGCAGTAAAGCCAGGAATCGTGATGGCTTCTTCCTGTGGATTGTGCTGTGGTTGAGCCCAATCATCGTAGTCGCCGTTGCAGCTGGCAAGTATAACACTTGCCAAGACTGCTAAGCTATATAAAAATATCTTTTTCATTTTGCTTTCATCTTAAATTATTTAACTTCAGCTTTATTTGTATCAAAGTTGACATACAACTTCTGGCCAGGGGCGGTAGATACAGAGTAATCTGAACCCACGTCCTTCTTCCAGCCGTCAATAACCTTTTGTTTACGCCAGAACACGTCGCCCTTGAGAATAGTGAACTCTGTGCTCCACCACTCGCAGTCACCGACCTTGACAGCAACACGAAGTTCGCTGCCGGCAGTGAATGCAGGAGAAACCCAATCACCACTTGGATCGTCTGGAGGTGTCAGAGCATTTTCGTCAGCAAAGCCCCAATTAGTTTGACCAATACAAGCACCAATCAGGCAAACCTGAGTCTTGTATACAGTCAGTGTCCAGTTGATGTTCTTCTTATCTTTGGAAATCTTACCCTTAAAGTGGAGAGTGTACCAACCTGCGTTGGCTACCTTGAGGTTTTGGTCGTCACCTGCAGTGATACCTGCACCAGCTACATCGTTGATTTCCTTGATTTGGTTGATGCCGAGTTTGTCATTGATCTCAGTACCCCAATTGAATTCGCCACCAGCTGGCACGTAGATGATACCATAGTATTCGCCATTCTTCTCAAATACCTGAGGAATAGGTTTCCAACTCTCCCATGGAGTCTGGATAGAACTTCCAATCAAGAAGAGGTTTTCAGTGAACTTAGCGTCAGGAATAGTAGCCTTCACAGAAGGCAAGGTGATGACATTTGAATAGGTCTCGCCCAAGGTTTGATTCAAAGTACCGCCAATGACTGCACGAAGGCGGATATAAACTGGCATCTCGTCAGGAAGTTTTGCATCAGGATTGGCTGCCCGGAAGAGAGATACAATAGCTTTGTTTACTTCGTATGCATCAAAATCCAAACTGCTTGGATTCTCTGCGTATGTCGCCAACTCTTTATGAGTGACTGTAGGATCGCTGACGAATGTAGGGTCTATAGAAACCTGTGCATAATACTTCACAGGGTAAGGTACTCCACCATAATTTGGCTGAGAGCATGTCAATACCAAGTTTTTTGCATAGTAGGGGTCGTAGGTATTGTTTTCTGCAAGAGCAGGAGTGTTCAATACAAATCCCTCTGCAAGATGACTCAGGTCCAATGTAGGGTTGCTGTCTCTGTCTTCATCACAGGATGTAAAGAGCAAAGGGAGTACCAATGCTGGCAGCAACATGAATTTGAATATCTTTTTCATAATTGATTTCTTTTAATTAAATCTGGTTTCCAAACAATTAATATTTGGGGTTCTGATTCATGTTAGGATTGTTTTTGATCTCATTGTCTGGAATAGGATAGATGTCATAGTATGCAGGAATACCAGCACCTTTTTCTGCACCACCCTTGAAACTCCAGAGGTACTTAGAACCAGTGAACAAGCCAAAGCGAACCAAGTCGGAACGACGGCGGCCTTCCATATAGAACTCACGGCACCATTCATCAATAAGGGTCTGTTCATTTACTGATGTAGCTTTCGAGGCACGGTTGGCACGGTCCTGAACTAACAGGATGTCAGCCAAACCATCCTGACTGCCATTGAGGCGATACTTAGCCTCTGCACGGGTCAGATAGATTTCTGCCAAGCGGAACACAGGGAAGTCTGTATCAGAATAGTTCTGGTCGTGCTGTGTGGAACCATCTGCGTGGAGATTGCTCCACTTTACAAAAGACGCACCATTCAGAGGACCTGTGATAGCCTCACCAGGATTTATCGTACGAACTTTGCCTTCTTCGCAGCCACCTACACCCATATACAACAGGGCACGGTCGTCTTTAGCCTTTGCGATCACGTTGGCAGTGCCGATACCTTTCTCGCTATCTTTTGCAATCACCTGTTCTTTAGAAGGATTTTTCAAGACATCATCAACAGTAGCCTTAGGGATGTCATTCTTGTTAGGGAAGAACTTCTCAACCATGTTTTCGCGGGCAAAAAAACATTTCCATGGGTCACCTGTGCTTGCATAAGGCATACCACCGATAGTGGCTGCCGCTACGAGGTAAGTGGTACCTGCATAAGCACGGGCTTTCAAACCATCCTGACGGATAGGGAAGATGATTTCTTTCATGGCCTCTGGGTTGCAGTCATTGTCGCCCATGAACAGCTGCTGGTAACCGCTGTAACCGTTCTTTTCTGCACGGCAAAGATTGTATTTACCTTCGCCTTCACCTACGTTGTTGAGAATCTTGTCGCAATAATCGATAGCCTTCTGGTAATCCTTCACCTTACCATCGGTATAAACTTCAGAGTTAAGAGCCAAGCGGGCATGAAGTGCGTATGCTGCACCACGGTCGGCACGTCCGAAATTCTGACTGTTATTATAAGCGCCCACCTCAGCCATCAGAGGCTCGATGGTGGTCAACTCATTATCCAACCAGTCGTAGAGATCCTTTCCCTTTATCTCGGTAGGGAGACTATCGTCGAAAGTGAGCTTGAATGGAGCCTTGCGATACAGGTCAAGGAAATAATAGTAGTTCAGTGCACGGAGGAAGCGAACTTCTGCAATTTTGTCTTCGCTCAGGCTGCCTGACTGCTCGGAAATAAACTGGTTGTACAGGGTGATGTCGAAAATGAGGCGCTGGTATGCCCAGTTTACACGGTCATTACCACTATTCCAACTGAAATTGGTGATAGGAGCGATGGCATTATCGGCCTGATATGCCCATGCTGTCTCGTCAGTCATCAACTCTTGCAGGTTGAAAATGGTACGGATGAATCCGCTCTCACCCTCGTCGCCACTCAAGTCGGCTGAACCTGCTGGACCTTTCTGTCCGGTAAGACCAAGCGTAGCATACTGCTTTGCCAAGAGGCCCTCTACTGTATATGTTGGTTTAGCCTGTGGGTCAATGGACTTGATATTCAGTTCGTCTGCGCAAGAGACAAAGCCCATGCACAACATACTTGCCATTGCAGTCTTTATAAATATCTTTTTCATAATTGTCTCCTTATTGTATTTTAGAAGTTAAGATTCAAACCAAGCTGGAAGCTTATTGGACGTGGGTAAGGATTGCTGTCGATACCACTGCTTACCTCTGGGTCGATACCCTTGTACTTGGTAATGATGAATGGGTTCTGTACGGTAAAGAAGATGCGTCCACTGCAAATCTTCTCAGCACCTGCCTTGATCAATGCAGGGAAGCTATATCCCAAAGTCATGTTGCTACACTTCAGGTAAGAAGCATTGCGTACGAAATAGTCGCTGGTATTGGTGGTGAGATCTGTTGTTCCCATAAAGCCAAGATCGACGGCTTCAGCAGTTGTGTTTCTGAAGAGATCGGTATCGTTAATTTTCGCCAACTCAGCTTTTGAATTCAGGAAATCGTAGAACACATAGTTGCCGATAGATGCATGGAAGGCTGCACTGAAGTCCCAGTTCTTATAGATGAACTTGGTGGTAAGACCCATGATGACATCAGGAGCAGGGCTCTTGTAGCAATAACGGTCGTCATTGTCAATCTTGCCGTTACCGTCACGGTCAACATACAGTCCCTCAATAGGCTTTCCGTTCTCATCGTAAACCTGCTGGAAAACATAGAAAGAATTGAGAGGTTCGCCAACCTTGTTTACCTGTACCAATGTGTTGTTACCACGAGACACCTTGCTACCTGTCCAAACCCAGTCTTTCAAGCCAGCCTCCAACTCAGTTATTTCGTTGTGGTTCCATCCCACGTTGTAGGTTACATCCCAAACGAAGTCCTTGGTGACGATAGGCTTCACATTGAATGCCAATTCCACACCATAGTTTTCCAAAGAACCGATGTTCTTCAAGAGTTTGTCGCCAAAGTTAGTACCACCAGCGATGTCTATTTCTGACAACAAGTCAGTAGTCTTACGATAGTAACCATCAATATTGAAGCCGAAGCGGCCATTGAGAGCGGTGAAGTCAATACCGCCATTGTAGGTTGTGGTCGTTTCCCATGTCAAGTCTGGATTGTACTTGGATGGACGCATGGTCTGATAATACTGGTTACCAAATGGATACAGTGCATAAGTGTCGCTGACGGCATATTTAGGAGTATAGTAGAAGTCGTCAATACCATTCTGCTGACCAGTCATACCCCAGCCCAAGCGGAGCTTCAACTCATCAATCCATTGTACATTCTTCAAGAAAGACTCGTTGTTAATCTTCCAGGCAAAGGCTGCTGCTGGGAAGTAACCCCATTTCTTGCCCTTTCTGAAACGAGAAGAACCATCGGCACGGAAGGTTGCTGTAAGCAAATAGCGGTCCAGCAAGTTATAGTTGAAACGTCCGAAGTAAGATACCAAAGAGTTGTGACCCTTCCACATGGTGTTTGCCATGTATTGTGGGTTATTCACGTAGTTCCATTCTCCATTTACAACCTGTGGATTGTTATCTCTCAAATACTCATCGATACCGCTTCCGAAGTTATAGGTTGTTCTGTGATAGTGGCTCTGCTCAGCACCTGCCATGATGTCGATGTCGTGCACACCAAACTTGTGGGCATATTCAGCAAAAGCTTTTCCTTCGATGCTGTATTTGTATTGATGGTCAGTACCATACCAACCAAAATAGTTGTTGGATGATGAATACTTGCTAATATCATTATGCTGCTTGGCATCAGTGTACTGTGCACCGATGGCAGCGTGCAAATGCAAGTCTTCGAAGCCGTGAATCTTATAATCTACCTCTAAGTTTGAAGATATGTCATGAGTATTGGCTATCATCTTTTGGTTGTTGAGGAGAGCCACTGGGTTCTGAGGAACTTGACTCTTGGCTATCTTTGTCCAGTTAGGATCTGTAATCTTGTCGCCTTTGTTATCCAGATACTGGAAATATCCGCCTACAGAGTTGTACATCTCATCGTTAACACGAACAGGCTGTGTTGGATCCATGGTCAACGCATTACCGATGGCGCCACCATAATCGGCATAGCGGTCCTTTTCGAACATATACTTTGCAGTAAAGTTGAAGTTCAAGTGCTTGTCGAGGAAGGAAGGAGCCAAATTGACAGAAGTATTGAAACGCTTCATCCAGCTGGTTTTAACGATACCGTTGTTGTCTTCGAAACCTAAGCCAATACGGTAAGGCATATCCTTCAAACCGCCCTGTATGCTGAGGCTGTGCTTGGTAGAGATGGCAGTGCGGAAAATCTCGTCCTGCCAATCGGTGTCGGCTGTACCCAAACCACTTGTTTTATAGCCTAAAGAGGTAAGAGCCTGCTTGTACTCGCTGGCATTCATCACCTCATATTTCTTCTGGATGGTTGACAAGGTAATATCACCATTATAGGTAACGGTAGGTCTCTGACCGGCACGTCCCTTCTTTGTGGTGATGATGATGACACCATTAGAAGCACGAGAACCATAGATGGCTGTTGCCGAAGCATCCTTCAATACTGTGAAGCTCTCGATATCGTTAGGGTTAATCATCGCCAAGATGTTACTTGTACCCGTCAGATTGTTATTATCAATAGCCAAACCATCGATTACATAGAGAGGGTCGTTAGAAGCCTTCAGAGAGGCACCACCACGGATACGAATCTGTGCGCCAGAACCTGGCTGACCGCCACCTGTCTGTACGTCCACACCGGCAATCTTACCTACCAACATATCTGAGGCACTGCTTGTGATACCCTTTGACATCTCGTCAGGCTTGATGGCTGTGACAGAACCCGTCAAGTCGTTTTTCTTAGCACGACCATAACCGATGACAACGACCTCGTTCAATGACTTGGAGTCGTCGATCA
>OIZX01000477.1_pt1 | contig 27908 bp, 21 predicted proteins | sample 1588621 | NCBI WGS metagenome assembly OIZX01 (sample SAMN03283276) | human gut metagenome | biome: human-associated habitat; material: feces | host: Homo sapiens | place: Peru | collected 2012 | reverse complement strand
AACTGAAGTTTTTCACTCTCAAACCTTCAAACAAACAATTCAAAACAGCTTCTAATAATTAACGAATATATATGAACGAACTTGACTGGGGAAGCCTCGGCTTCCATTACAGAAAGACAAACGCCATTGTCTTCAGCCTCTACCGCGACGGGCAATGGTCTGAACCCCAACTTACCGACGATTTCGATTTCCATTTCAACGCTTTCGCCGGGGTGTTCCACTATGGTAATTCCTGCTTTGAGGGCCTTAAGGCTTTCCGTGGCAGGGACGGAAAGGTCCGCCTTTTCAGGCCGGACGAGAACGCCAGACGTCTCCGGCGCAGTGCCGACCGTCTTTCGATGGCCGCTCCTTCCGAGGAACTGTTCCTGAAAATGTGCGAGATGTGTGTGAAAGCCAATCTGGATTTTCTCCCTCCGTACGGACATAATGCGTCCATGTACCTGCGTCCTGTGCTCGAAGGCATTGACCCGCAGCTGAGCATCTGCTCCTCAAGCGAGGTTCTGTTTTCGGTTATGTGTGCTCCTGTCAGCACGTATGCCAAGGCTGGGGTGCTTACGCCGGTGACCGCTGTCATCTCGCGTGACTACGATAGGGCCGCTCCTGACGGTACCGGCTCCTACAAGATAGGCGCGAACTACGCGATGTCTCTTTACCCTTACAATCTAGCTCATTCTCAGGGTTATACGGAACTGCTGTTCCTCGACCCCGCCACCAAGACGAGGATTGATGAGTTCGGGTCTTCCAACTTCATCGGCATCAAGGGCGACACCTATGTGACCCCGCTATCCGGCAGTGTTCTGCCTTCAATCACTAACAAGTCTCTCCGCACCATCGCTGAGGATCTCGGAATGAAGGTGGAGATGAGGCCGATTCCGGTAGAGGAGCTTGCCGAGTTCGATGAGGTCAACGCCTGCGGCACAGCGGTGGTGATCACCCCCATCCGCTCTATCGACGACAAGCCTCTTCTGGAGGGCTCCGAGGTTTCACGCACCTATGTAATGCCTTCCGGAACGGAGTGTGGTAGAAAAAGCCGCGCCCTTTATGATCGCATCCGTGGCATCCAGGACGGCATAGAGGAGGATCCGCACGGTTGGTGCGTTGAGGTATAGCCGGTCGCTGAACTTGCCGAAGCGCCGACACGTGATTCTTCACGAAGGTTTCTTGCAAATCATAAAATCAAATCTTAAATTTGCAAGAAAACTGTAGTGGCGTGATATTAAGAACAATGAAGCAGAAAGCCGTAGCGCTTTCAAAACAGTACCCATTTGTGGTGATTACCGGTCCGCGTCAATCCGGCAAGACAACACTTGCCAAAGACGCGTTTCCGGACTACAGAAAAGTGTCTTTGGAGGACTTGGACAATCGCGCTTTCGCTGAAAGCGATCCGCGCGGTTTCATCTCGACTTATCCAGACAAAACCATCATCGATGAGGTTCAAAGAGTTCCGTCCTTGCTCTCCTATCTTCAGACACACAGCGATGATGTAGGAGGTGACGGAATGTACATTCTCACAGGTTCTCAGAATCTGCAACTTATGGAAGCCGTGGATCAATCGCTGGCCGGTCGGGTAGGATTGCTCCACCTCCTTCCTTTTTCAAGGCAAGAGATGAAAGACGGTGGTATCTTTCCTGAATCCACAGATGCGAAACTGCTTAACGGGTGCTATCCGCGTCTGTACGATAAAGGTATTTCGCCAACCGATTATTATCCGAACTACATCAATATGTATGTCGAGCGTGATGTGAGAAACATCAAAGACATCACCGACCTCGGCAAATTCACCAGATTTCTTAAACTTTGTGCGGCAAGAACCGGACAGCTTCTGAACAAGTCTTCACTTGCGAATGATTGCGGAATATCTGTGCCTACTGTTGACGCTTGGCTCTCAATACTGGAGTCAAGCTATATCATATTCCTTCTTAAGCCGGACCATAAAAATTATTCAAAGCGTTTGGTGAAGACTCCGAAACTGTACTTCTATGACACGGGACTCGCCGCTTCTCTTCTTGAGATAAAAACTGAGACCCAAATGAACACTCATTATCTTAGGGGGAATCTCTTTGAGAATATGGTTGTGGCAGACTTTATCAAAAATGATTTCAATAAAGGAATAATAGAGCCTTCGGTTTCTTTTTGGAGAGACAGTGCCGGCAATGAAGTGGACCTGATCTACAGAGATAGTGACAAAGAGGACGCGTTTGAGATAAAGTCAGCGGAGACCTTCAATGAATCGTTCCTGGATGGACTGAAATACTGGTCAAAATATTCAGGAGCCATGCCCTCGCAATTGCACGTAGTCTATGGTGGTACCACTCCAATGGCCAGATCCGAGGCAAGCGTGGAAGTGTTCAGATAAAAACAAAAGGGGGACTATATGCCCGTTGACTAACTTTCATCATTGGGAGTTCTGGTCTGTTGGCTATCTTTTTCCGTATCGCACCAACGTCCGGATGATCGCGGGCAGCCGATAATTGTGTTTTTTAACGGCATATAGTGCCTTTAAGATTAACAAGGCACATAGCGCGGCTCCGAGGCTTCGCAGCCTATTCCATAATATGCCAAAAACACTCAGGTGCGCTAACATATTCGCACCTGGAAGAGTAACATATTGTTCGTCAAGCCGATGATGTTTCAGGTGCGCATGGTTTCTCGCACCTGGAAGTTCGGAACACCAATAGAACGCCCTGTACCGCGGGCATCGACTCCTATGTGTGCGAATACACTCGCACCTAAAATGTTAAGTCGATAGTAATCAGATGGTTGATGTTTCAGGCGCGCATAGTTTTTCATACCTGGAAGAATGGTCTCCAATTGTTTTGCAAGACAGGAAATGTACGGAATCAGTATCGTCCCGCAAAAGCCACTTGCGGACAGTCAAGATTTTACAAAATGCTTTCAGCCACATAATGTTCCTATGCCCACAGAGGTCTGATCGGGCTGAAAAACCCGAAACTCGGAATACAAGATTTTCACGTCAATGTGCCCTCAAGACGCTTCTATCAGGCTTTGGGCTGAAAGCGTTTCGTAAATTCACGATGAAATCGGCGTGAGGTAACATTCCTGATTGGTGCCGTGAAGGAAAGCCACTTTTTCACCCGAAGCATAAGCCCGAAATCTTCTGCCAGACCTTGTCTGTTATGTTATTATATTGCCAGGATGGAAATTAATCCCCTGACATACTAATCGTTGCACAGCTAATGTTGACAGGCTGCAATTATTTAAACTTCAGGACTATAAAACAATAACTATATAGCAGTTGACTGGTATGCAAGCAGTCACCAAACAGTTACATACGTGCTGACAACGCCCACATTTTGTGAATATGGCGGCGCACAAACCAGCCCTGAATACGACGAGAGGCCTTGGATATGCCGCCTATGGTTTCTGTATCCATAGGTGGCATACGGCCGTGCCTCACAATGGCATAGAAGCATAATCGTATGCCGCTGTTTTGCAAAATGGCAACACGTACCTTTAAGATTAGCGAGGCAAATAGTGCGGTTCCGAGGCCCCGCAAACTATTCTATGATATGCCCATAACACTCAGGTGTGCGAACATATTCACGCCTGAAGAGCAATTCGCTGGCTGTCAGGTCAATGGCGTTTCAGATGTGCGTGGTTTTCCACACCTGGAAGTCCGGAACACCGGTAGGACGCTCTGGTGTACCAAACGAACTAAGAGGCAGCGGCAACATTTCAGATTGGCATCGGGTGCGGAAATCCACTTTTTCACCCGAAACATAAGCCAGGAATCTTCTGTCATATTGTATGACTAAGATGGAGATTAAGCTTTTGACATACAGGTTGTTACGCTTGACTGTCAACTAACCGTGATTGTTTAAGATCAGTACTACAAGCCCAATGTTAGTCAACTCCTATATAGTTCCCTTAATTTTTAACTATATCCACAACTTTTAGTGGACAGCAATGAATTTGTTATTAGCTTTCTTCATCAACGATCCACTGGCCAGTTTCGCCATCTTTTTTTAGCCAGACGGGGGTGGCTCCTGGTTCGATAGTAGGTTCCGTTTCAAATTCTAATACAGTCCTTTCCATGTTTGACAATTCACAATCTTTATATGAATCAATACGGGCAGCAGCTTTTGTGAATTGTAGCCAAAAAGAATCAAATAGAATATTATCTTGTTCTGTGCTTTCAGACTCATCAGAGAACGGAAGTAAATAGAACAGGTGGATATTGGCTACACAAAGTGAAGCTATGCAAAGTGGAAATCGCTTGTTATCATTTTTGCGTAAGAATAGCGCCATAATAGGTTCGTTACCCTCCCTGTCGAAGGATGCCATCTTTATTTTGGGAAGCGAATGCTCAAAAGAGTCACTCTGAATCCATTCTATTGTTTTCTGGTAGTGCAAGGTTAGAGAATGAGGCATCAAACTCAAAGCATATTTACAGATAGCCTTGTAAACATTCTGTGGAACAAAGGTCTTATTTGAAAGATCAAAGTTCTTCATCAATGATGCTACATCGGAAATATTTTCATCCTGCCAATCGCGCGCATGAAATCGAAGAATAGGTATGTCAGAAAAAGGGTGGGGTTCATTGCTCATCTGCATCTCGAAATTCCTGCCTGTAATTTGCCTCCATTTCCCATTTCTCTTTGGAACCAGATATAAAGATAGGGGTATCTGAAAGAATATGGTCACATCATTTTCCAGCTTTCGCCCAAACCATTCATTGCACTCGTCACATTCATCAGCGCAGATGAATTTTGTATTACCCAAGGATATGGATATGGCATGAGCTTCCTTTGTGAAATGTTGTTCATCCAAAATACGGCCACAGAAGCGGCATCTTCTCTGTCCGTCTCTTTCTCCATTGATAACCTTTCCGGAAAACTTCTCCGGATCAAATATCAATACTTTATAGTCAATTGAAGTATTATCTGTTTCACACATTGCAATACAAAGTCTTAGTCGCCACAAAAATACGCCATTTAGATTGCAGCCACAAATATCAATTGAAATCAAGTCACAAGTCACTTTTATTATTGCACACTCCTAGATTTCTTGCGGTTATCTCTTTGAAAATTCTTAAATTTGCGGCGCAATATCTCAAAAATGGGGTATTGTATTAGATAAATAACTAGCATTTGCTATTTATTCGGTACTTCAGAAACGTAGGAAATTTCTAAGCAATGGCCGAATAAGTCGGTAAATGTCTGCGCTTTGCGTGGACGGACTTATTCATCATTGCGGTCACCTACGGCCCTGAAGTGTGAATGGAGAACGTTCACGCTTTTTTTGTGGCCGTAGGTTACCGCTTTCCCGAATAAGACGCGAATGCCCAATGAAAGCGCAGAATGGACACCCAGATAAGGTCCAAGGAACGGGTGTCGGCTCACGGCGAGGTTTTCACTAATCCCCGCGAGGTGAACGCGATGCTCGACCTTGTGAAGCCGGAGACGGAGAGGATAGACTCACGTTTCCTGGAGCCGGCTTGCGGTGACGGCAACTTCCTTGTCGAGATTCTCCGGCGTAAGCTTGCCGTCTGCAAGGCACGTGTCACCGCCAAGCGATACACCCAATTACAGTACGAACACGACGCCGTCTGGGCGGTCTCAAGCATCTACGGCATCGAGATTCTGGAAGACAACACCTTGGCGTGCCGCGAGAGGCTCCTGAATTACTTTACGGAGCAGTACACACGGCTGTTCAAATCAAAATGCAAGGACGCGTGCATCGAGGCTGTCCGCTACATCCTCTCCAAGAACATCATCCACGGCGACGCGCTCACCTACAAGCGTGCGGACAAACCCGACGAATGGATCCACATCAGCGAATGGAGTTTCATCGGAGGTGACAAAGTCAACCGGCGCGACTACGAATTCTCCTATCTGGTCGGTGAATATGAAAGCGTAGGTCTCTTTTCGGACGTTCCTGTCGAAACCTACTCTCCCGTTCATTTTCTGAATATAAACGCAACAACCTATGGCGACAAACAGTTATAATCCGGATGTGCTCAATTGTCTGGCGAACCTGAGCAACGATGAGGTCTTCACTCCGCCGGAACTGGCGAACCGCATCCTTGATCTTCTTCCTCAAGAACTTTTCCAGAGCCCTGACACAAAGTTTCTGGACCCGTTCAGCAAGAGCGGAGTCTTTCTCCGTGAGATAGTCAAACGGCTGGACCGAGGCTTGGAAAGGAATATTCCAGACCGTCAGAAACGTATCGATCATATTCTTCACAATCAGGTCTTTGGCATAGCCATCACCGAACTGACATCCTATCTCTCCCGCCGGTCGCTTTATTGCTCAATGCACGCCGACGGGAAATACAGTGTCTCCCGGTTCAGCACAGAATGCGGGAATATTCTTTACTCCAATCGTTCCCACACGTGGGAGAACGGCAAGTGCAAGTATTGTGGCGCGTCCCAGGCGGTCTATGACCGAGGCTCTGATGCTGAGCAATATGCTTATATGTTCATCCACACAGAAAATCCATCTCAATTCTTTGATAATATGAAGTTTGACGTGATCATCGGCAATCCGCCGTACCAGCTGAGTGACGGTAGTGGAGCATCAACTGATGCAGCGATGCCAATTTATAATCGCTTTGTTGAACAGGCTTTAAAACTTAAGCCAAGGTTTTTATCAATGATTATTCCATCTAAGTGGATGGTTGGAGGAAGAGGGCTTCAAAAGTTCAGGAAAATGATGACACATGATAGTCATTTGAGGTATTTATATGATTATGAAGATGCGAGCACTTGTTTTCCGGGCGTTCATATAGATGGAGGCGTTTGCTATTTTTTGTGGGATGAGAAATATGATGGCAAAACTGAACACGTATATACTGCAAACAACGGCACAAAATCAACGTTTAAACACTATCTGCATAATACATTCTCTGAATATGTTATTAGAGATGGCCGAATAATCTCAATTTTAGAGAAATTTCAAAATGAAAGAAAGTTTTCTTCTATTGTCTCTTCGACACGCCCATTTGGCATCAGGAAATACTTATTCAACGAGCCCGGAAGATATCCAGAGGCAAAATTGTCTGATACAAAGTTCTCCGGAAGCGTACTGATACATGGCGTAAAGGGTATAAAGGGAGGTGCTCGCCGTTGTCAAGGTTATATCACGCGTGAAACAGTGACGGAAAACTCTGAGTCTATTGATAAATACAAACTCTTCTTTACCACGACATACTCAACCAATGCGACCATCCCTCCGGAACCGATTGTTGGAGAGCCAGGCGTAGTGTGCACGGAAACATTCTTGCTTCTCGGCCCTTTTGCCAATAAAGAGGAAATGAAGAATTGTAATGATTATATTCATACACGTTTCTTTCAGTTTCTCCTTTACTACGGACATGGAACAATGCAGGTAACAAAAACTGTTTTTGATTTTATACCTCTTGTGTCATTCAAAGAGCATTGGACTGATGAAAAACTTTACAAGAAGTACGGACTTGATGATGATGAGATCACGTTCATCGAGTCTATGATCCGTCCGATGGAATAGTATCTATGTTTGACGCACGAATATAATTGAATAAATGTCAGCTCAAGACCTACTTCGCGGCAGGGTCACCGCGACCCCGACCATATATGCCTACGAGCATATTGACTATCCGGCCCACAAGGGGTGGCTTAAGGTGGGCTACACCACACGCACCGCAGAGATCCGCGTGCGGGAACAGAATCAGACAAGTCACGTGAAATTCAAGATAGTTCTGGAGCGACCGGCTATGCGCAAGGACGGGTCCACGTTTGATGACCGACTTGTCCGAGACATTCTCAAAAAGGATCATATTCCCAATCCGGAAGGGGAATGGTGCGTCTGCGGTGTGAGGGAAGTTGAGAAGGCGATCGCGGCGGCTGTGGCAGGGAAGGACAATATGATGGAAAGGACCGAGGACTTCGAGATGCGTCCAGAGCAGAAACGAGCCGTTGAGAAAACCTCCGCATATTTCAACGCCTTCAGGAAAGATCCGTCCAACCGGGGACTTATCCCACACTTCCTCTGGAACGCGAAGATGCGCTTCGGCAAGACCTTCACCGCATATCAACTGGCTCTCAGGATGGGCTGGAAGAAGTTATTGATTCTCACCTTCAAACCTGCTGTCAAGACCGCTTGGGAAGAAGATCTGCTGACCCACAAGGATTTCGAAGGCTGGCAGTTCTGCCAGAAGCAGGATGACCGTGAGTTCAACCGTGTGGACGAACGCCGGCCTTTCGTCTGCTTCGCCTCCTTTCAGGATGTTCTGGGGAGGAACTCCGTCGGGGGCATCAAGGCCACAAACGAGTGGATCCAGACCGTCGGATGGGACTGCATAGTTCTGGACGAGTATCACTACGGAGCGTGGGGCAGGAACGCCAAGAACTTCTATGACAGGAAAGACCCTGCCCTGCGCCGTGCGGAAGAGGTCGGCGAGATTCTCACCGAGGACGCTTCCTCGGCTCGGGAGCTGGAGGCCCGCGAGATGTATGACGAAGGATTGATGCCGCTGCGTACGGGTGCATACCTCTATCTTTCCGGAACACCGTTCCGCGCCATCTCCACGGGTGAGTTTATCGAAGAGCAGATATTCAACTGGACATATTCGGACGAACAGGCCGCTAAGGAAGCGTGGCAGGGAGAGCATAACCCCTACGCGCAGCTTCCCAAGATGGTGATGCTTACATACCAGCTGCCAGACAGCATCAGCGAGATTGCCTCCCGGGGTGAGTTCGATGAGTTCGACCTGAACGAGTTCTTCCGTGCTGAGGACGATCGCTTCCTGCACGAGGAATATGTCCAGAAATGGCTGGATCTCATCCGCGGTGCCTACACCGAGAACATCGTGACGGAACTCAAACTGGGCAAGGAGAAACCGCCTATGCCTTTCTCCGACAGCCGTCTTCTCAGTTACCTCCAGCACACCTACTGGTTTCTGCCTTCCGTGGCCGCCTGCCGGGCCATGTCTGTGCTCCTGAGAAAACGCTCCAACCGTTTCTTCGATGATTACAAGGTGATTGTGGCGGCCGGGAACGAGGCCGGAATGGGAGCGCAGGCCGTGGAGCCTGTCTATAATGCGATGGAAGATCCACAGCGGACGAAAACCATCACGCTCTCGTGCGGCAAACTTTCCACCGGTGTGACCGTCAAGCCGTGGACAGGCATACTGATGCTACGCAACACGACTTCCCCGGAGACATATTTCCAGGCCGCGTTCCGTGTCCAGTCCCCGTGGACGGCAAAGGACGAACATGGGGAGGAGATCATACTCAAGCCTTTCTGCTATGTCTTTGATTTCGCGCCCAACCGTGCGCTGAGGCAGGTGCAGGAATATAGCTGCCAACTCAACGTCCATGAGTCCAATCCGGAGAGGAAGGTGGAGGATTTCATAAAGTTCCTTCCCATACTTGCTTTCGACGGCTCGTCGATGAAGGAGATCGATGCCGCGGGAGTGCTGGATATGGCGATGAGCGGCACTACGGCGACCTTGCTGGCCCGCCGTTGGGAGAGCGCCGTGCTGGTCAATGTGGATAACGCCACGCTCCAGCGCCTGATGAACAATCCGGAGGCAATGAAGGCATTGATGAATATCGAGGGCTTCCGCAACCTCAATTCGGACATCGAGACCATCATCAACAAGTCCGAGCACGTCAAGAAAACCAAGAAGGAAAAAGGCGATGACCTTTCAGCCTCGGAAAAGAAGCGGTTGACAGAAGAGGAGAAGGAGTTCAAGAGCAAGCGCAAGGAAATTCAGGACAAGCTCATCAAATTCGCGACCCGCATCCCGGTATTCATGTACCTCACCGACTTTCGGGAATATTGTCTGAAGGACGTCATCGAACAGCTTGAACCCACTCTCTTCCGTAAGGTCACGGGTCTTACGCTCAAGGATTTCAGCCTGTTGGTAAGCCTTGGTGTCTTCAACAGCGAACTGATGAACGATGCCGTTTACAAGTTCAAGCGCTACGAGGACTCTTCCCTTGAATATACCGGCATCGACAGACACACCGGCTCTGTCGTCGGCCTCTGGGACACCGCCATCGACACCTCCAAGACCGGATTGGTTAAAGACAGAGTCGTGGACAATAACTCAGAATATGTCGAAGATCCCCTTGGGTGTGGCGAGACCTTTTCCCGTAAGCCGTGGGAGAACCTTCATCCCGGTGACACCGTCACCCACAAAAGCCTCGGCAGTGGTACCGTCATATTTCTTGACGTCAATTACCTGACAGTGAGATTCCCGGATCGCGAGTCCAAGTTCCATTATCCGGCGGCATTTGAAAAAGGCTATCTGTCTGTGTAGAATTGCGCATACGAAGCCTCCACTACGCAGGAGCGGTTAGTTGGCGAGAAGTTTGTTTTCCTGACTTTGACAATGATTCACCCTCGCGCGCGTGCGTCATGCGCGAGGATATCAACCAATGGCCTGATAGCCTCCTGCTGGGGTGTTGTGTATAGAGTTTCACAGTGCATCATGCCGTTCGGAAGCTTGATCCTCAAGGTTGTCACGGTCTTGGCGATGGCCAGTAGCCTGTCCACACTCATGCCAATGCCTATTTCGCGCATCCGCCTCTCTAGTTCCTTGTAGACCTTGTATGCGATGAAGCAGATGCAGATGTGCGCCTCGATGCGCTTTTCCGTGAAGTGGAAGATCGGGCGCATCTCCAAGGTCCCCTTCCCGATCCGGAACGCCCTTTCCACGACCCAGAGCCCGTGGTATTGCGCGATGACCTCCGAGGCCGGGAGCGATGTGTTGGTGACATAGCCCTTCAGGCCGTCCCAGCGGCTGTCCTCCGCTATCTTGTCCTCGTTTATGCTCACTTCGATGTCCCTGCTGATGTCCAGGAACTTGTTGTACCCCCGCTTGTTAACATCCTGTTTTGTCAGGGTGCCTTTCGCATAGGCCTTCCTCAGCCGCTCGACACCTTTGTCACGGTTCCATGCGTTCTTCCTCGCCCTGGCTTCGGAATAGCTCACGATCAGTCTCTGCGCACCTCCCCTGCGGCATTCCGCGACGGCTCCGTCAGCCCATTCGACGGACATCATCCACGCCTTCAACTCTAGGGACTCGCTCTTTATCCTCGCCCCGATGATATATTTGTACCCGGCGGACTCCAGAAGCGCCACATTCTTCGCGCTCATAAGGCCGGAGTCGGCGACCACCACGAAGTCCTCAAGGCCGAACCGCTGCACGAAGTCGTCAATTATAGGGATCATCGTGCGCCCCTCGTACTGACTTCCGTTGAATATCGAATAGGAAAGCGGGTATCCGTTCTCGCTGACAAGCAGCCCCAGCACTATCTGGGACTCCGACGTCTTGCCGTCCTTCGAGAACCCGGCCTGCCGAAGCGCGTCGTCAGGCTTCGGCTTCGACTCGAAGTAGAGCGTCGTGACATCGTAGAACACAAGGCCTATGCGGCCTCCAAGGACCCTCATCGTATGCTCGACGCTTATGCGCTGCACTTTCTCCCGCTGGCTGGAGTAGAGCCTGTCCATGTACCTGTAGATGTTGTGGAGGCGGATGTCCTCGTCGAAGTACGACTTCAGGTACTCAACTGTCGCCACCTTGCTCAATGGCTCGCACACCCTGGCGATGACCAGATGCCGGAGTATGTCGTCACCTATGGCTCCGAAACCGATGCTGTCGTATATGCCGTTCAGGATGACCTGCGGGGTGTTGTGGAGCGTCCTGTCAATGTGAGAGAACACCTCCCTGGCCGACATGACGGCCTTGTCGCTCTCGTCGAAATCGAGAGCCAACTGGCCGGTGTGCTCGTCCATCCATGCACGGGCCCTGCGCTCCAGCTCCTGGATCTCATGCGGATCCGACGACACACCGATGGTCTTGAGCTCACGGAACTTCCCCGAACTCTTGTCCACCACGACCACGCTGACCGTGCCCGATTTGTTTCTGCGCCTGCGGATAAACATGCTCGCAAAGGTAGCCAAAGTGAAGCGATTCACCCTGAAAAATTTCCGATTTTATAACAGGCGGATATTCAAATGGTTGCAGAGGAGGGTGTTTTTGGCTGTCAAAGTCAGGAAGGCTATCTGTCTGTGTAGAATTGCGCATACGAAGCCTCCACTACGCAGGAGCGGTTAGTTGGCGAGAAGTTTGTTTTTGCGCCATAATGCTCTTGCCATGATGAAATTTCACTGCGACGAGAACGATATTGCCTGTTTATGCTCCTCTGGCCGTTCCGTAGAATGTGAATAAAAACAGAGAACAAGCCGTTCTTGTTTGTAGTACCCCCTCGGTATAGGACAAAAAAACAAAAAGCAAGCATCCCTTTTAGGGAAAAGATGCTTGCTTTTACTTCTTTCTTTCAATAATATATTACCATCGCAAGGATAAAGAAATTTTTTCAGATTGTCAAGGGATAACCCTTCAATGTTTTACAATGTAATATTGTTTCACACTCTGCCGGCAATGTGCTTGGCGCAGGACTTTTCTTTTGTCGTGATTTTTGTGTAAGTTTGCAGGTTAAACAGACAGTCAGGAAATGTTTAGGAAACTTGCGGACAGAATGAAGGAGTTCAAGCTCACGATGAGGATGAAGCTGACGCTGAGCCTCAGCGCGATAGCCGTGACACTGCTTGTCTCCAGTGTGATCTCCATCATGGAGTACTATAGGATGAGCAACTATGTGTCGGATCTCATCGCGGACAACATCAGGAGCGTCAATGTCGCGCAGAAATTGTCCGAAGTCACGAACAAGTACAATCTGGATCTTCTGGCCCTGATCGGTGACAACTCGGTCAACACTCTTCCGGACTTCCATCAGAAGGAGTTCATGGGGCATTGCGACTCGCTTCGCAACTCCTTGACTTCCGACAAGATGGTCCCGCTGACTGATTCTGTTGTCTATGCGTATTCAGCTTACATGCTGACTTCGCTGGAACTGAACGACGTGATGCTGTCGGACTTCATCGACACCAGGGCTTGGTACTTCGACAGGCTTCAGCCCAAGTTCAGGAGGCTGAACCACTACATTGATGTGCTCAACGAGGCAATCTACGATGACCTGAAGAAGAACTCCCTGACGTTCCAGAGGGGGTTCTACAGGAGCATCATTCCGGGTGCTGTGGCTGTGGGTGTCGGGCTGCTGCTTGTGCTGATGCTGTTGTTCTTCCTGCTGGTGTTCTATGTGAATCCTATCTACAGGATGCTTTCCGGGCTGAACAACTACAGATCCTACAACAAGAAATACTCCTACTCCTTCGAGGGGGATGACCAGCTGGCGGAACTTAACGACGGCATCACGGAACTGACGGGGGAGAATCAGATGCTGCGCAAGAGGGTGGCCAACCTGCGGGCCAAGGTCGCTTCGACAGGCTCCGCTCATAATAATAATTAAAGAATATCCAAATGAACATCAAGGTGATATCCAGAAACGTTGGCTACGCTCTGCTTGTCAGTGCGCTGTTCATGTTCCTGTCCATTCTGGTCTCTGTGGCGAACGGCAATGACAGTGCCCTCGCCGCCCTGATGATCAGCTTCACGATCACCTTCACCGTCGGTGTGTTCCCGTTCATATTCGTAAGGAAATCGGCTGCCATCACGTTGAAGGACGGCTACATGATCATCGCGCTGTCTTGGCTGCTGTCCTTCATCTTCGGGATGCTTCCGTATGCGCTTTGGGGCGGGCCGTTCACGATCATAAACGCCTGGTTTGAAAGTGTTTCCGGCTTCACTACTACCGGTTCTACGATTCTGGACAATGTCGAGGCATTGCCGAACAGTCTGCTTTTCTGGCGTTCCTCCACGCATTTTATCGGAGGCTTGGGAGTCGTGGTCTTCCTGCTGCTGATCATCCCGAGTTCGTCTCAGATGAGGTTGAGGCTGACCACCCTTGAGCTTTCGTCCTTGTCCAAGAGGGAGTACAGATCCGGCGCGAACAAGACAGTCTATATCTTCACTTATGTCTATTTTGGATTGACCGCAGCCTCGTTCCTGCTTTATGTGATGGCCGGGATGAGTCCTTTCGACGCGATCAACCATGCGATGAGCGTCGTGGCGACAGGCGGCTTCAGCACCAGGAACGCCTCCATCGGTGCCTATGACTCGATCACGATCGACCTTATCACGATGCTCTTCATGGTACTCTCATCCGTCCATTTCGGAATGATCTTCGTGGCTGTCGTGACAAGATCCCTCAAGCCGTTCAAGAACGAGATATTCAAGTTCTATCTTTCCATGATGGTTGTGGCGGGGGTGATCGTGTCGATCTCGATCAAGGCACACGGGTTCGAGGAGGCCTGGGGGCGCTCCTTCCTCTCCGGCTTCTTCCACGTCATGAGCTTTGCCTCGACGACAGGGTTCAGCATCGCTGACAACAGCTCCTGGCCTGTTCTTTCGAACACCATACTGGTGCTTATGGGAGTATGTTGCGGCATGGCCGGCTCCACCACCGGCGGCATCAAGTCCGACAGGATGATGTTTCTGTGCAAAGAGGTTAAGTACCAGTTGAGGATGGTTCTGCATCCTGCGTCCGTCAAAGATATAAGGGTGAATGGCAGGGTGATCCGGCAGAACGACATCGCCCCGCACATCCTCTACATCGCCCTCTACGGCCTTGTGGTGATCATCTCGCTCGCGGCCTGCCTCACGCTCGACCCTGACAACAACCAGTCATTCACGGCGATACTCTCGTCCCTTGGCAATGTTGGACTTTCGGTGGACCAGCTCGGCTCAATCTACAACTTTAACGGAGAGCCATCCTCCCTCAAGTTCATCTACACGCTTGACATGTTCCTCGGACGTGTCGAGATCTATCCGATTCTGGCTGTTGTGATGATGATTTTCAGCCGGAGAAACAAGTAGAGGCTATGTACAGGGGGGAGTTTTTCTATAAGCGTTTCAAGGATAATTTTCCTTATGATGGGACGGAGGATCAGGATCGGTTGTTCCGGGAGATTGCGGATTTTGTTACTTGTGATGACGCTGATATTCTGGTGGTTAACGGGTATGCTGGTACGGGAAAGACTTCGGCGATCGCGGCGGTGATCAGGGCGTTTGATGATTTGAGACCTAAGGTACATACTGTCGAAGCGACTGTGTCGGAAGCGTCCGATGAATATGAGGAAATATGCTACCTCCTCGCCCCCACCGGCCGCGCCGCGAAAGTCCTATCCCTGTACGCTGGCAAGCCTGCCCGCACGATCCACAAATGCATCTACCGCCAGAAATCTATCGGCGATGACGGCTTCGGCCAGTTCTCATTAGCCCCTAACAAGCTCTCCCACAAACTCTTCATCGTGGATGAGGTCTCCTTGATAGGCATAGACGATGCCCAAAGGCAAGGCACGACCCAATTTGGTACCGGAGACCTTCTGAAGGATTTGATTGAATATGTCCGCGCCGGCAACGACTGCCGCTTGATAATGATCGGCGATTCAGCCCAGCTGCCTCCTGTCGGAATGGACGCCTCACCCGCTTTGGCGAAGGAATATATGGACGGTTTCGGTGGAGTCTGTTACAGTAGCCTGACCGAGGTCGTCCGCCAGCAAAAAGAATCAGGTATCTTGTTCAACGCCACGAAATTACGTGAGTTGATTGCCTCGGATCTCTACGGTGACGGGATGTACACTCCTGATGAGTTGGGTCTGACCGTTGACGGTTTCGATGACATCGTGAGGATAACCGGCGGCGAGCTCATCGACACCCTTAACTCAGCGTATTTTTCTGAATATTCAAAAGACGACGCGGTGGTTCTTTGCCGTTCCAACAAGCGCGCGAACCGCTACAATGCCGGCATCCGGGCCCAGGTCTTCTATGATGAGGAGCGCTTGGTCCGTGGCGAGAAACTGATGATAGTGAAGAACTGCTACCAGTTCCTGAAAGGTGTCAAGTGTATGGACTACATCGCCAACGGTGACATCGCCAAACTCGTGTCAATCAAGAATTTCGAGGAACGTTACGGCCTCCATTTCGCCGATGCCCGCCTTTCATTCCCGGACTACGATGACACCGAGATCGTCGCGAAAGTCTGTCTGGACACCCTTGAGTCCGAGTCCGCATCCTTGAGTTACGAGCAGCAGAACCAGCTTTATAACGGTGTGAACGCAGACTACGCCGACATCCCGACCAAGAAAAAACGCTACGAGGCCGTTCGTGAGGATCCTTACTACAACGCTCTCCAGCTAAAGTACGCCAACGCCATCACCTGCCACAAAAGCCAGGGCGGCCAGTGGAGCTGCGTCTTCATCGACAACCCCTTCTGGCAGGACGAACTCACAGTCGATGACCTCAAATGGCTCTACACCGCCCTCACCCGCGCCACTGCCAAAGTTTACCTCGTCAACTTCAAGGATGAGTATTTCGCATAAGGTGTCAGGTTGCCTTAGGATGGCTCCCCGTCAGGTTCTCCGTCAGGTTCTCCGTCTGGTTCCCCGTCTGGCTTCCCGTCTGGTTCCCCGTCTGGCTTCCCGTCTGGCTTCCCGTCTGGCTCCCCGTCTGGCTCTCCGTGGCGGATAAATTGCTGATAATTAGGGATATTTTTAATCATTACTAAATAGATTATTTTACAAATTTGTAACGTCGTGTGACCAACGGACTGATTGAAAGCCAATCTGTACTGTGTCACACGCCGCATAACTATGTTAAACTTTAATGAGGGAAAGCCATGAAGCGCAGGAGATTCTTGTCCGGTTCGCCTAATCACGTTTACCAACGATCCTTGAACGGTTCGGTAATATTCTAAAGCCTTGAGGATTGTCTGGTTTATTTCACTGTCTTTTGCACCTGTGCAGTCAAGTATGGTGTAAGCGTTCTTGGTCTGTGCGTGATACAGTAGCCGATGAGTGGCAAGCACGTAAGTTCTTAGGATTGGAGTTACCTTCAAAAAAGCGTGATCTCTAATGTGTTTTGTATTAATTCGTTGTGAAACGGTACCCTCCAGATTCTCCCGGCACGAACTTGTAACTCATTGCAAATCAAAGGGTGTGGCTTCATCCTCTGATTTGCAATGAGTTACAGATCCGCGCCGTCTGATCATCTTCTCTGTTCCATTGTGGTCACTGAGCTTGTCGAAGTGACCAGACGTGTGCCGACTCCGTGACAGGTGTGAGCACTGTCCTATTCTTCGTTTTGCGTAGTGTGTATTGTTCTAAAGGATTGAATATTTATTCTAATGGATTTTATCTATCTTGGATCAGGAAAAACCTAATTGATTGAAAACATTGAATATTAAACCTTTTACTGTTGTGGTTTTGATAAATTCTAAATAGATTGTTGGATATTGTTTAATAATTATAAATTACTACATTTGCGGCGAGATTGCCGGTGGCACTTCAGCTGGAATGCTGATGTATGTTATTGTGCTTGGTAAGTTAGTGGTTTGTTAGAACACTTATAATTTTATTTGGTTCTTAATTTATGGCGGTAGGATTTATTAATAGCGCAATCGTTGCTCTTTCCAACCGTTTTGATAACTGGGGGGGTAACATCTTGAATTATAATAAATTACATTGTGCTTCCAACGGCATGGCCATTTGGTTGTGTGTCCTCGTCGGCTGTTTTCTGTCGATTCTGACAGTGGCGGCGGAAGCGCTTCCGTCAGACTCAGGCTTTACCTCAATGAGGACTGTCGTCTTATCAAAGTCGTCCTCGGTTCAGGAGGACAGGCACGATACGACTTCATTCTCTGTCTATTACAGGTCAGCTGTATCCAAGATCGAACGTGGATTCCGGAACAACTCCGCCACTTTGAAAGCAGCCACCGAAGGACTCAGGTCCATCGTGTACAACGGTAATCTACGAATATACAAGGTTTACATAATCGGTGCCGCCTCACCTGAAGGCCGGCCGGAACTCAACGCGCGTCTGGCCCGTGACAGGGCTGAAGGAGTGAAAGCATTCCTGAAGAGCATCGAGCCACGTCTCACGGATGCCGACTTCGTTGTCATCTCAAGAGGTGAGGACTGGGAGGGTGCCACCAAGATCGCCGCGTCCTACGACACCGAGACTGGATCGTCCACGGTCTCGGACATATTCAAGGATTCTCAAAATTCCGAGGCCAAGAAGCTGATGATGAAGCGTCTGCAAGGTGGAAACGTCTGGCGCAGGCTGATCTCGGACTACTATCCGTCCCTGCGACGCACGGATATTCATGTGCTTTACAGCACTGTCCGTCCGATCGGGCCGGTTGAGTGTGAATTGCCGGAAGTGACCCTTGAGGTGCCGTATTCAGTGAACATCGCCCCTCCGACGGTGTTGCCGGAGGTTGAGTTCCCTGAGCCGGAGCCGCCGAAGGAGAGATTCTACACCGTCACCGTCAAGACCAACCTCCTCTATGATGCCGTGACCGCACTCAACGCCGAGGTCGAGTTCCCTCTCGGGAAGAACTTCTCGGTGATGGTCGAGGATGTGTTTCCGTGGTGGAACTGGGGGCCGAACGGCAAGAAATATTGCTTCCAGATCTGGTCAATGGGTATCGAGCCGCGCTGGTGGTTCGCGCGCGATGACAGGAGGGACTATCTTACAGGGCATTTCGCCGGCGTTTACGGCATGTCCGGGAAATACGACCTCCAGTGGGACACGAAGCTCTGCTACCAAGGAGAGTTCTGGTCTGCCGGATTGACCTATGGCTACGCCTTGCCGGTCAGCAGGTGGATGAACATGGAGTTCTCGGTCTCCGCCGGCTTCCTTCGCACGGACTACCGCCACTACCAGCCGGATCCGGGCTACGAGCACCTGTTCCGGGACAAGTACAACGTTGGAACCGTCTCCTGGTTCGGCCCGACGAAACTCAAGGTTTCATTGGTGATACCGATCGGGAAGGATTCACACAAAGTAAACAAAAACTAATCAGAAACAAGTAAAAAGAACAAATCATCACCATGATGTCTGACACCAATGTAAAGTATAGTTCCGCTGTGTTCTTCTGCCGTGGACTGTCCGTTCTCCTGCTGCTTTTTGCAATAGTCGCAGGCGGATGCCGGAGACGTCCCCTTGAGGATCCTGACAACCTTACTGCAGTCAGGGTCAGGGTGAATGTGGCCGGAATCCACAATGTCACGTCAGACATCTACAATGACAAGATCCCGGTCCAGAAGATAGAGCCGAGTGTCATGCACGTGCTGTTCTTTGGAGAGAACGAGGATGTTATTGCCGCAGAGGACTTTATCACAGATGTGAGCTTTGACGAGAACGGAAACCGCATTGTGAGCGGAGAAGTCATGCTTGCACCGGGCAGTTACAGGATGCTCATCTACGATTTCGGCACTGAAGAGACTTTGATAAGGAACTACTACAGTTGGGACAAGGCAGAGGCATACACAGATCCTGCACCGTCAGCCGTTCTGAACAAGTACTCTACCAAAGGGAAAGACGCTCCGAACATTCTCATGCAGCCAGAGCATCTTGTGGTGGCCAGGAACGTGTGTGAGACTGTGCCCTATCACAACGGAATCTACACGATCTATGCGGATGCCTCATCGGTAGTTGAGAGCTGGTATATTCAAGTCAAGGTGGATGGGCTTGAATATGTCACTTCGGCGCAGGCTGTTCTCTCAGGCATGGTCCGCGCAAACCTTATTGCCACCGACACGAGGATGAACGATCCGGAAGCTTCCGTATGGTTCAATCTCCAGAAAAGTGATGACAAAGGCAAGAATGTGATCTGTGCGGTGTTCAACACATTCGGACGCATCCCGGAGTCGGACAACAACTTCGAGGTGACTTTCGACCTTGCGGTCAAGGGCGGCACGAGTGTCCGCAAGACCTTTGACATTTCGAACCTGTTTCTCACAGAGAATGCTGTCAAGCACCATTGGCTTCTTTTGGAGGACACTATCAAGGTCGAGCCACCGAAGGACTCAGGTGGTGCCTTTGAACCTAAGGTCGATGACTGGGAAGATGAACAGAAAAATATAGTGATTTAGTACTTACCATAGCTCATGATGATAGGAGCGTAATTATTTATTAATTTATTGAAAAAGATTTTTTTAGTTTAACTTTTAATTTATGTTTATCATGAAAAAAGAAATGTTTGTATTGGCAGTTCTCGCGACTCTCGCGGCCTGCTCAAAGACAGAGGTGACGCCGGTCGCCTCAAACGTGAACAGCGAGATCACGTTCAATGTCGCTCCTCGCACCAAGGCTCTTAGCCAGACTCAGACTGATTTTGATCACAATAATGTCTTTGTCTCCTATGCCTATTATCTTGGACATGGCAAGACTTGGGCTGCCAACAACTCCGAGGCTCAGATGTACATCGACGGTTCTACAATTTCATACAATGGCAACTTGTGGAAGAATGAGACAACATCTTACTATTGGCCGAAGGATGGTGGCTCTTTGACATTCTTCGCGTATTCGTACAACAAGAAAGATATGACGATAGGTGATAATTCCGGTTTTGCTTGTGTATGGGCACCAGGCAAAGACGGACAGTATCAGGGTGGAATCAATGGCCATTTTGATGTGGCCACGAACAAGAATGTTGATTTTCTTGTTGCTGACATCGCTGCTGATAAGACAGAAAATAAGAATAGCTATGCTCACACCGGAGTTCCGACTCTTTTCCGTCACAAGCTTTCTATGGTCAATGTCGCCGCTAATCTTGCTGAGGATTATGCTAACAAGAAGTTCATCTTGAACTCTGTGAAATTCACTAATCTTTGTCATTATGCAACCTATAGCCAGATTCCAGAGAAGATGACCCCGGGTGGAAACATGTTTTTGTCTGATCAGGTTTATGCGGAGAATGTTGGCTTCGAGGTTAAGAGTGGAAGGTTGATTGCAGTCCCGGCTGAGATCAAAAAAGGAGCTGGAGTTGAGGATGGTCAGTACATCTACATTCCTCAGGAATTTAATGATGACAGCTATATTGTAATTACATATACTGTGGAAACCGTTGTTGGTAACAAGGTCGTTAAGGAAGAGTGCACAAAAACAGTTAAGGTAAAGGATGTCTTCCCTAAGTGGGAGATGGGACACAGGTACACTTTTAACCTTACCTTCTCTCTGAACGAGATTCACTGGGATCCGGCTGTTGAGAACTGGATCGATGACGAGGCTGGTAACATTACCATCGACAGATAATAAGAATCGCGGGCATTCCCGCGCCATAAGCCTGCCGGGAGGTGATACTCCCGACAGGTTCTAATTGATAATAACATAGATGAAAGGAACAGGCTTCGCATTTTTTCTTACGGCCTGGATGGCCGGCGTCCTTGCGGTTTCCTGCGCAAAGAACGACCTGATGTCCGGGCTGGATGATCATAATGCCGAGGAGATCTGTTTCAGCATGGCTTCGGTAATGCTGTGAGGCTGACCCCCCATATCCCGAGGGAGGGTCAGCCACAGTGATAGCGGATTGAATACCGCTGGTGGCGTTATATCGTGTCCGTGGTTTGTAAATGATTGGCATTCTTTGCGGATAATGCCCTTAAGTGATGTTGAGAAAATAAGTTGCATCAATCGATAAAATTGAATACATAGAATCACCTTGAACATCAATATATTGCAAATTTAAAGTGATGCAGGTTATTTTTTGGAGGTTACTTGAAATGTTCTTTTGAGGTGAAAAAATCTTCAAACAAACAATTCAAGAGTCCACTTGAAAAAGTGCCATTCGCCACTTTTTACCCCCGTTGGAAGTACCTGTGTGGCACATATTTTTCAAAAAAAGACTTTTTCAAGTGGACTCCTAAATAAAACCTTAATGGAAAACAGACATTCATAGGAATCATGAATATGTCCGCACACTTAGGAGAGGGCAGCACCCATAGAACACGCGCACAGTTCATCGCTATCGTCTTGTAATTGGCAGGAACGGCCATAGTCACCCGAAGGCCATGCAGCCAAGATGCTTGTTCCACATTACAGGTTTCTTCATTGCGTAAGGAGCAGCGAACAGCGCCACAGACACCTACATAGCCGATAACCGTTCCCGACAATTGCAACAGTCCAACACTCAAATCTCGAATATCAGCCAATCCCAATATCCGTTCCCATCGTTTTGCAACCTTGACGGTCACAAAACCCATCTTGCCGCCTTGCGCGCTGGCTGCCCATAGGATCTGTTCCCGCTGCCGGTATGTTAATAAAAAGAAAATTAATCGAAGAGGAGTTTTGTAATCCTCATCGGAGGGTCTTCACCATACACGGAAAGGCCGGATAAGATGACTGGGTAAAACCATTCATACTCATCCGGCTTTATTTGCGCTATGGCAGACAGCGCGTCCTGCTATTATTAAACCCGGCGGTTTGAGAAATACGTCATAATAAACAATGAACCCACTTGAAAAAGTGCCATTTGCCACTTTTTACCCCTTACAGAAGTATCTGCGAGGCATATGTTTTTTTCAAAAATGACTTTTTCAAGTGGACTCAACAATGGTAAAGAAGATAGATTTAAGCAGAGACAAGATTGATTTCGGCACAGAAAAGATCGTAGGATTGTTCCTAAATTTGAATTCATAAAAATTCATAAATATTACAAAACTTTTGGCGGTTACGATTTGTTTTTCTATCTTCGCAAGCTTTTTTTTAATGTAAACAGTTAGTAGTGAAATGAAAGAATTAAATTATGAATCTCCGACGTTGGAGATTATCTGCATGGAAGCGCAGCATTGTTTTGCCACCTCGGGGCCTGTGTCAAACCAGGCGGGTCTTGATGATTTGAACGAGGTTAATGAGACTTGGGAATAATTGTCGCCGAAGCATGAAAAGATTTTTTTAGCATGTGGAGTATTCGTGGGTCTGGTGAGTCTTACGAACTGTACGAAAAACGAGGTGCTTACACCTGGTACGGAAAGCGTGGATTTCACAGCCTGCATCGACGATGTGAATACGAAAACCACACTCAACGGATTGAAAGTGAATTGGACTAAGGGAGACGAGATAGGCATTCAAGTCTCTCGAAACCACACCGAGAATGCATTTTCCCCTAAGGCGACGTATCCGAGCACTTACGGAGTGTATAGATTGGCTGATGAAGCCGCAGGCAAGAATGTCGGTAAGTTTACTTATAGCCGTGGTGATGAGGCCATTACGGGCAATGAGGAGTTCTTCGCCTTCTATCCGGCGGAGTATTGTCAGCCTAATGGCGGAAACGGCTATTTCTATGTGGAATTTCCGTCTAATCAGAAATACGAAGACGTAATGGGTGGGAAGCTCCAGCTTCCTATGTATGGCGAAGGATCTAATAGGATTGTCAATTTCAAATACGCCGGAGCAGTAATAAAACTCCAGGTTTGGGCCGAGGAAGGGCTCGAGGCGCACTCTTGCGTGTTTAGTGCCTCAGGACTTTATAAGAAGTCATTTACTTTCATTAAGAACGGGAAGTGGGAGTCGCTTCAGCCTGCCTACAATGTTGAAAACCTCAAGTTGTCCATGAACACTCCTTTGAAAATCAGTACAGACGTGAATAAGCCTACCGAGATATTGATGGTGATTCCGCTTTCCAGTGAGAGAACTTTGAAGAATGTCAAGTTCTCCATCAACTGTACTCGCGGAGGCACCGAGTTAAAGAAGGCGAGCGATCTTAAGATAACTCCGGGAAGTATGGTGACTTTCCCTGCAACTAAACTAAATCTTGAAACTACCAGAATGTACGTAGATGAATTCGAAGGGGAGTTTGACGTGGAATGGCTAAAGACGGCGAGGACCTCGGTTAAGGTAACTATGCCTGAGAGTTCTCAGCTTAGAGTAGAAGCTGAGTTTAAACCGCTTATGGAGGCTACCAGAAGCCTTGTCCTTGAATCTGGCCATCAGATTACCCTGGACTTGAGTGAGACTAAGGTAGAAGGTGGTATTTTAAATGGACTTGAGGGTAGTTCGTATGTAGGCTTTTGCGGAGGAAGCAAACGCGAAAATGGCATAAAGAATGTCTCTGAATTCCGCCTTCCGCAGGGTATAACTCAGATCATGAACCGCGCGTTTGCATACAGTGACTACACTAAGATAGTCGTGCCGGCTTCCCTTAAGCAGATAGCAGGTAGCCCGTCGAATGGCTGTGATAAGATGGTCTGGGAAGTGGTTCCGGGTAACAAGTCTTTCAAAAGCGACGCTAAGGGAGCTCTTTACGATTTCGCTATGACCACTCTTATGGTGCTAAACGGCGGAAGCGGCAGCGCCTACACTATACACGATGGTACTACTACCATTAGGGAATGGGCTCTATACGAGAACTCAGTCATCGAGTCTCTCACCATTCCTGCCAGTGTAACGACGCTTTCTGCCGACTGCATCTCCGGTACGTCTAAGCTTACCACGATTACCTGTCTGGGCACGACTCCTGCTGCGATTAAAGCAAACACAGGAGCGAATAGGGTCGGCCCTAAAGACAAGGTGAAGACCCTTTACGTACCTAGGGGCTGCGTAGATGCCTACAAGACCGCTTGGAAGGTCCTTTTGGACGAAGGATGGGAGGTGAAGGAAATTGTCAAATGAAGGAAACCGCGTATAAGCAATAGCATTCCAACGGCAAAAGTCTAAAGTAAGAAGCTGTTTTGAATTGTTAGAAATGTTCTTTGAGGTGAAAAAAACTTCAAACAAACAATTCAAAACAGCTTCTTAGTATTACCTCCGTGAGCATCAGCTTTTACACTCCTGGCGATACTGTTTAAACAAACACGATGCAGACGGGTTTGTCAAGGACGATGGTGCGCCCGGTGTCAGAAAGAAGACCCGTCCTGAAGCGCTTCTCAAGCCGCTTGAGGCCCCTCTCGAGATCCTCGGCGAGCCCCATTTCCCGAAGGAGCAGCTTGCGTCTTCGGGTGAGTTTCACCCGGTCCGCCTCGATGCCCTTTCTCAATCCCGTGTTGAAGTCCTTTTTCATGCCGCAAAAGTAAGAAAAGGTTTGATATATGCAAATATAATATATTGAGCGACAGTGTGTTAAATGTGTTTTACGGGCTTTCTGGCAGGGTCGGCGCCCCTTCGCGTGGAGGACCGAATGAAAGATTTTTTTGAGTGCCTCTGCAGAACCCGCAGAAGGCTGCAGACGACAGATTTTTGGCGGTCGGGAACACGACCTTGCGGCATGAAGATGATCTTTGAAAAAAGTCTCAGCGGGATGGTGAAAGCCTCGCGTCATCCTCGGTTTATGGTCAGGACGGGGGCACCTGAGTAGTTACATTATTTGTATATTTAGCAGAAAAATTTTGTATATTTTAAAATAGTATCTATTATTAGTTGATTATTAATGTTATACGCTCTAAACGGTAGAAAAGTGACCGTATGGATTCTGATTAGATACGAAAAGGTGAAGATTTAACGTATTTAACTTTCAATCACATCAGGAATCACGAAATAAGGGGTGGGAGGAGCGTTTTAAACCGACCCCATAATGTGGTGAATAGAAGTTATATGACGAATTTATGAAGGGGTACGGTTGAAACGACTACCTTAAAGAATATGATTGCCAATCATCCCTTTTTATTCTATAAGAACCAATAGAAATGTAGCCTATCATACTGTTTTATCACATTTTTATACTTCTTAAACGCAGTTTTTCCATTGGTTATGCTGTATTTCGAAATAAAAAAGTTATCTTTACGGTGTAAAATGTGATACTAATATCAAAAATAGTACTCTAATATGATATTTGAACGTAAGAAATATTTGGATGAACTTATCGCAGGACGTGGGAATGGACTTGTGAAGATTATAACAGGCGTTAGACGATGTGGAAAGTCTTTCCTGCTGTTTGACATCTGGCATAACTGGCTGTTGGAACATGGGGTGACTGATAGTCACATCATTGAGATACAACTTGATGATTTCCGAAACAGGCGGTTGAGGAAGCCTGATACCTTGCTCGACTATATAGATTCAAAGGTTGTGGATGATGGCAAACCTTATTATATAGTCTTGGACGAGGTACAGTTGGTAGAAGAATTTGTGGAGGTTATTCTTAGCTTGACACACATGAGGAATGTAGATGTGTATGTGTCGGGCTCAAACTCTCGCTTCCTATCAAGTGATGTTGTGACTGAGTTCCGAGGTAGAGGGGACGAGATACGCATATGGCCTCTCACCTTTGACGAATACTTTAGTGGTATTGGTGGAGATATACGCAAAGCTTGGTTGGATTACTATACTTTTGGAGGACTGCCACAGGTGGCTTTGCTTGAAACGGAAGAAAAGAAAACAGACTATTTGCGTGGTCTGTATGAAACTACCTATCTGCGTGACGTAATTGAGCGCAACCATCTGCGTAATACTGAAGGAATGAAGGAATTGGTGCGTGTAATAGCCTCGGGCATTGGTTCGTCAACCAATCCAACGAGAATAGCCAATACCTTTCAATCTTCACAAGGGGTAACCATAAAAAGAGACACTATAAAACAATACATTGACTATCTGAAAGACTCTTTCTTGATAGAAGAAGCTTTGCGCTATGATGTGAAAGGAAGAAAATATATTGGTACCGAGACGAAATACTACTTCGCAGACATCGGCATACGTGCTGCCATTCTCAACTATCGCCAACAAGAGGAAACGCACATTATGGAAAACATTATCTATAATGAGCTTCGCAGTCGAGGATATAATGTGGACGTAGGATTGGTTGAACTTGGTGGCAAGGATGAGAACGGTAAGTTTGTCAGAAAACAGTTGGAGGTAGACTTTGTGGTGAACCGCCCTCCATACAGAGTGTATATCCAGTCAGCCTTTCACATGCCTACGCCAGAAAAGGAGCAGCAAGAGCGACGTCCTTTATTGTCAATCAATGACCACTTCCGTAAGATTGTCATTGTAGGTGATGATATCCACCGCAAGGAAGACGAACTCGGAGTATTGACTGTCGGACTCTTGGATTTCTTGACAGACAAGAAAATACTTGAACAGGGTTAAACGCAATCGGATAAAAACAGATTCTTTTAAGGACGAAGAACTTATACTTCATATAATAATACGCAAAAAGCATTGGGGGCAGCGTGCACTTCCGATGCTTTTTGCGTTTATATAGTTACTTGTTTATTGCCATGTCAGCCATGAGCCAGTCGCTATCAGGGCGAGTGATGAGTCGAGCGTTGTTGTATGCCATCTGCAACGTGTAGATAGTACGACCTTCATGGTTGTTTACTCCCTCTTCGGGCTTGTAAACATGATTACAAACCAATGCCACATCAATTCTTTTCTTGTCCTCGAGTGCCAATGGTAGGAGTAATTGTAGTTTTTTTTGCGGTAGGATAGTAAACTGGAATAGCAGTCTTGTAGTTCCATGCTACACGTGCCAGAGCCACCGTTACAGCATTGCGAAAACGAGTAGTAACAAACTGTTTCCAATCATCGGCAGCATATATGGCATCAGCCATGCTGCGATAGTACTCTTCGCGCTTCTGCTTAGGCAGTGCTGAAGGATCATCTACAAATGGGAAACTGTCTGCATATCCTTTCTTGATGAAACCTATGGGCAGTCGTGATATGTTATCTTTCAAAAAATGCTCCCAGTCTAGAGTCGGTTCTGTAGCTCGAGTATCGTAAAGAAGTTCGCGAGGATCATTGAAGTACGATGCTCGCTCTGGGCGATAAGGAAAGCTAGACATAATCTTCTGCTGAGAAGAGTTGGCTGTATTGAAGCCCATAAATACCCAAGGCTGTTTGATTGTGGGTGTACGACCATCGTTGCGCATGAAATAGGCATAGATGGGATCATAGATATTGTCTACAAGTCCAGTATTCCAAACTGCATACAGCTGATTTTCGAGAATTTTGAGTCGTGGTTGTCTGTTATTCTTAGCAGCCGCCTCTTTCTCCAATTTGTCTTCATATTGAAGACGCTGAAAGGTAAACGAGAGATAATTCTTCAAGATAGGTCGATTTTGTTTGTCTGCATCGTCATAATACCATCGTTCCTCAAGGGCAAGGTTTACTGCCAGAGAGTTGACTGCAGCATCCCATCCCCTCAATCCTGGCATATCCTTAGGTCAGTGACTTGAACTGAAAAAAGTTGTCACTGTACGGGGAGAAAGAGTACAGTGAAATG
>OIZX01000473.1_pt1 | contig 28163 bp, 24 predicted proteins | sample 1588621 | NCBI WGS metagenome assembly OIZX01 (sample SAMN03283276) | human gut metagenome | biome: human-associated habitat; material: feces | host: Homo sapiens | place: Peru | collected 2012 | reverse complement strand
GGGCAGCACGTTCGATTTTGCTGCCCACGGGGATTGCTTTGCTCTGGAATATCTGTTCGCCGGTATCGTTGCGGATGAACTCGACCTGCTGGGGGTAATTGTTGATCGACTCGTTTACGATCATAACATTGCCATCAGCCTTGCCGTTTTCAAAATATGGTGCAGTGTTCATTGAAATATTGATCATGCCTTCCTCGACTTTCTGATTCAGGCGCTCCGCAATTTCTTCGGGCGAGAGGTTGTCCCAGCCGCCCTCAACGGCGCTGGAATCGTAGACGATGCCGGATTTGCTGTCTGCAAGCGCCGCATCTGCGGGCTTATGCAGCAGCCTGACCGCGAGGAAAATGCCCGCGCCAACCAGCAGGACGAGGAAAATAATCGCATAGACGGTGATGTCCTTCGAGCGTGTTTCACGAGGGGCGTCAATGTATTCTTCTTTGGCTTTCATAGAGAAAACTCCTTTTGTAGTTTAGTACCGTCAGGGAGGCACCCTCAGACGGCGCAGCAGCGGTTCCAGTGTGGACGCTGCAAGGAACATGAAATTGGTCATACGCAGAACGCTGCCAAATTACAGGTTCCGCTTGATGATCCGCGTGATAATGCCGACGGCAATGCCGTGTTCTTCATCCAGCCGCGTGACCGCAAAGCTGACGTCGTCCTTCTTACCGGGCATTCTGGAATCATAGCAGGTGTGCGCAATGGCGTTGACGCCGTTGTTCAGACGGATATACACCACACCGCCGCGAAGATCTGTGACCTTGCCGGCGTACTTGCTCTGCACCTGACACTTTTTGAGATTATCCACGCTCGTCTCGGAAAATGTGCTGCGGATGTCGGCACGAATGGAAAGATGCTCGGCATCCTCCCCGCTGATCTCCTGCACACGGACCAGAACCCGGTCACCGACACTGTAAAGGTCGCGGACGTCGGATACCCATTGCCAAGATAAATCGCGGGCAAAAATGGCGCATTCAATGCCAAAGGCTTCGACGCGCAGCACCTTCTCCGCGACGGCGATCACGCGCGCCTCAACCAGACGGCCAGGATAGATGTAAGAATGCCCGGAGGTGTCTTTGCCGAGGTAAAACGTCTGCCGTTTCCGGAGCATGGCTTCCCGGCGGCTGGCAACGGCGCTGTGTTTGGTCGAGTCAATGCCCTTGACAATGAAATCGATCTCCGCGCCGAGCATCGTGCCAAGAATGCGGTTCAGCCGATTCATGTAGTCGGCATATGCTCTGCCGGACGGCATCCGTTCCTCCAGCACAAGCATCTCGCGGATCGGGATGGCGATGCGGAAGCCACGAAAACTGACTGTCGCCAGCGTCTTTCCGCCTGCGGTCTGCTCAATGCCGTCCAGCGTGCCGGTCAAGATCCGCCGCGTCCGGTAGGCGTTGCGGATCTCATGCCAGAGTTCGTCGGTGGCTTCAGCTTCGCTCTTAATGCGCGTTCTGGCTGTGATCGTCAGAACCGCGTCATTGTGCGGCATCGGCGGTGATTCCGAGGGAGCGGATTCATTGGACGGTTCTTCTGCGGGGATGGTCAGCGCCGGTTCTTCCTCGGAGAGCATCGGTTCCGCTTCGTCAGACGGAGCAGGCTGCGGTTCTTCCTGTGCGGGAGCTTCGTTCAGCGCCTGAAGAAATTCCGTGTATTCCTCCGACGGCGTATCATCCTCCGGTGCGCCCTCATCGGGTGGGCTTTCTGTGGGGATGGGCTCCTCCTGCGGCTCGGTGAGCGGCGCATCGGGAGACTCCTGCGGTTCAGTAGAAAGCAGGTCGTCCTGTTCGCCGCTGTCCGGAACAGGCAATTCCTTTTTTCTGGGCATGGGTCATTCCTCCTTTTTTGGTTTGGATAAAATGGAATCCTTGCTGGTGGTTATGATCTTCTGCTTTTTCGCAGGAGTATCCTTTTTGGGCGATGGGGCTGTGCGCGGAGCAGGGGCGGCAGGTGTTGGCGGCGCTTCGCTCTGCCAGCGCGGAATATGTGCCGCCGCTTTGTCCGGGCGCAGCTTCTTCGCTTCATAGTGCTTGGAGTAGTCAAATTTATCGACCTCCAGAATATTGCGCCCGCGGATGATAACGAGCGCCTTGTCCACATCCAGCCGCAAGACTTCATCCATCGTGAGAAGCCGCCGTCTTCCGACGCCGCTCGTTTCGCGGTATTCCGGAGTGTAGTTGGAAATGCGCCATGTACCGAGCTGCTTGGCCTGACTGGTCACGGCGACGCTCGCTTCGCCGGAGCGCGAAGAAATGAACTCTGCCGTCAGCGCGTCTGTGCAGCCGAGGAACAGCTGCACGTCGCAGTTTCCGAGGATCTCCTGCCACTGGTTGTTGGGATAGCGGTTTTGCAGACCGGCGAGATTCTGGAACACGCAGGACATACTGATATTCCGGGAACGGATGACGGAAATTTTACGGCTGAGATCGGGGATAACGCCGCAGGCGCAAAGCTCCTCGCCGAGCACATGAACAGGAACCGGCAGACAGCCGCCCGGACAGTTCTGGTCGGCGTAGCGGACGAGTTTGATAAAAATGAACGACAGAAACAGCGAGGACAGGAAATCAAAGGTACTGTCCTGATCGCTCGTGATGCAGTAATAAGCGCACGGCTGCTTGCCCGGTAGTTCCAGATCAATCTCATCATGGCTGGTGATGGCGCGAATGTCCGCATTCTGGAATACCTGCAGCCGGGAGCCGAGACCGATAATGACGCCGCCGCGCACGCTCTCCGACGATTGCCGGAAGATGCTGTACGGCGCTCTGGCCGGATGTCCCAGCGGGAGCGCGTCAAACAGCTCGTTCAGTTCCTTTTCCGAGCAGCTTACAAGCAGCTGATACGCTTCGCCGATGTTTCGACGTTTCGGGGGATAGCTGCGCTCGACGAACAGGACAAGCGCCTTGAGCAGATTCATCTCGGCGCTGTCCCAGAAGTGGTCGCCCCGGTCGCTGCCTGTGTTGCGGATGATAACGTCGCAGAAAAGCTGCGCCATCAGCTCCTGTCCGTCGATCTCGGACAGGCAGTTCCACGAATCCGACGACGCAGGCGTGACCAGATTGAACACGCGCACGGTATAGCCCTGATCGCGCAGATACTCGCTGGTTTTTTCGTACAATTCCGACTTCGGATCACAGATAACCAGAGAGCTTTTCCGCGCTGCGCATTGAAGAATCATGTTGACGCAGAATGCCCGCGTCTTTTTTGAGCCGCTTGCGCCGTAGACGGCAAGATTGCCGTTGAAGCGCGTTTTCTCCGGGATGCAGACCACACGGCCATCCACTTCACCGAGGATCGTGCCGTGATGCTTGCGCAGATCCGGCACGAAGTCGAGCACCTGCCCGGCTTCCTTTGGATTCAGGAAACCGGCGGTTCCGTAGGTTCCCTTGTGGGAATAGGTCAGGTTTCTGGTTTTGTCGTATTGCCCGTCGCCGCCGGCGCCCATGTGCATGATCGCCACGACAAGAAGTACGATTGCCGCCAGAAAGATGCCCATGCCGTACAGACCGTATGGAAAACGGAACACGAACCGCAGGCAGGCGCCGAACGCGGCGTCTGGCATCGGCGGCGAAGTGCCGCTGTACGGCGTACCGCCTTCGGCTGTCCACGTCTGGTAGTTGTAGATAAACTGCGCGAGATAGCCGCCAGCATAGAAAAGCGCGGCCAGCGCAACAGGCAGAAAACAGGCCAGCGTAATCTTCTGTTTCTTATTGATGGAGCATCATCCTTTCATAAGCGGCAAAGTTGATGCTTGTGATATTGACCTGCGCACCGAATACGGCCCGCAGCGCCTCTGCCTGATAGTCAAAGCAGAGGATGCTGCCAGTCTGGTTCCGCAGCGTCAGCGCACAGCGAAACCGGTGCAGCCTTGGCAGGTCGCAGAGATACGAAAACAGGACGGGCGACCCGTCCTGCTCCAGCGCGTCATGTTCGATTGGCAGTGTGGGAGACGGTGGCAGGAGGTTTTCCGAGAGAATTTCGTTCAACTGCTCCTGCGTGTCCGGTTGACATAACTGAATTGCACCGACCTCACCAAAGTGCTCGAGCGTCAGAAAATAGAAATGCGGATAGCTGCCATCCAAAAGGAAATGGTTCTGCGTCATGTCATTCAGGATCGCAGGTATCTGCATAGGTGAGCTGCCGAACACAATGCCGCCGATCGTGAACTGTGTATTGCGGCAAAATTCTGTCTGTAAGACAGCCTTGAGCCGGATCTCGGCATTGTATGCCCATCTTGGAAAAGTCGAAGCCATGTTGTAGATCGGGAAGATGGCTTGTTCTGTGAACAGAACACCCGTCATGCGGGAATTGCGGATTTTGGTGCAAAGACTGCCGAGAGCTTTGAACTCGCGGGAGGAATAGTAGACCGGAAATGTGGAATTTGAGCGCCAGTCCTGTATGGACGGCTTTTCCCAAGGCAGCGACGGGATCTGTGCGTTGTGCAGGATCAGAAGCGTCTCGGCCATCCGATGCAGCCGCAGCCGGCGCTCTGGTTCAGACTTCAAAGAATTCGTTTCGGATGTGCCCGTGAGATAAGGTGCCAGATCAACCGGATATTTTTGAAGCAGCAGCCGTTTGGCGCTTGCGGTCAATCTGAGTCCGCGCAGACCGTTCTTACTGTATGCACGGAGCAAATCGTCCTTTTTGAGCTTGCCGATCACGCTTTCGATGTAGCTGCTGCCGCCCGGAAAGTGTCCGGAAAAGACAGCCGGAAATTCGCCGGAGACGGCAATGATCTGCAGCATGAGAAGGGGCAGTGTGCCCTCGGCGGGAAGCAACGTCGGATTCATAAAAAGTGACCTCTTTTACCGTATCGGCTCTTAACTTCGGTAATTTTTGCGCCGCCGGTCAAGCGAAAACGCCTGATGTTTCAAGGGAAAACACCATGCGCGGCGGTATCTGAAAAAGAAGGGCAAAAAACGCTTAAAAATCCGACATGGTTTCCAGCGCATTTTGATGCTCTTCCAGCCAGCCCGGGAACATATCTTGATCCATCACATAGAGCTTTGTGACATCTTCCTCACCTAACTCCGTGGTGTTATAGACGCTGCACAAAAGCCCATTGTCGTCCATCATAAGATAGGCGCAAACAACGTCCAGAATCTGCTTCATTTCCAGATTGTCGTAGTCCCGGATGCGGCCGCGTCCGCCAGATACCGCATAGATATGGCAGAAGCAGATGATGCACGACTCAAAATGGGAAAGAGGATGATCTTTGACAAACTGCCCAAGCGCCTGCCCCAGCGGGTCGGTCAGATATTCGGCGCTGCGCTGCTTTTTCTTGGGCAATAACCCCGGAAGCGTGATCTCCACCAGCCCCGGCTGCGCGGTGATCGTGATGCCGAGAACATTGGCGGCAGAGGTCAGGTATTCATGCTTCTGCACGGTGGTAAATCCGTAGACCAGATGCCGCATCCGACAGGCGATCTGCTCCGCGCGCAGCGCCGCGTCGGTGGAAAGCAGCTCATAGTTTTCCGGATACCGCTGCAAGTCCATCGTGTTCATGGCACAAAGCGCATTGCTCAGCCGCGAGACCTCCGCCAGCAGCGAGGATATTCGCTTGGATAAAAGCGCACGGTTCAAAACGATCCCTCCGTTTCATCCTGAAGATATTGAATATTGCCGTCACCATCCAACAGGCAGTATGCGCGCACATTTTGGATGGCAAGCAGATCGACCTGTGCGGCATCTTCCAGAATGACCAACCGCACAGGTGGTTCCTGTTCCGGGCGGGCGAGCAGCAGGTTCAGAATGGCTTCCTTTCCCGGTTCGGCGTAAAGAATTTCATAGACCTCGCCGCCGGCAAGGAAGATGATCTTCACGGGATATTCTCCCGCAGCATGGTACTCGACCTGCTCCATGAAATCTGCCAGAACGGTCACCGCCGCTTCCAAACCACGGTCGCGGTCTTTTGGCAGTTCCGGTGTCAGGGAATAGAAGCCGTCCACAAGGAACAGCCGTTTTTGTTTGCAGAGATAGGACAAAAGATTTTTGACCTGTTCGTCTTTTTGCGGGTACAGACCTAAAATCTGCTTCTGTGTTAGAACGCCATAGGTGGAAATATCCCGCAGGATGCCGCTGGCTTCGTGCGAGTAGATCTGGGCGCGGGTTTTCATAGTCGTCACCTCTAATTTTTGTGCGTATAACTGCCGCACAGAATGCGTACAAACTGTAGCCGTCAGATTTGAAGATGGCTGCTGTACGCATAAAAGGCGTATTGTGTACGCAAAGATGATTCTGTAAAAAGATGTTGCTTTCAAAGAATATCAAATGTATTGCAAAATGCAGTACATTCGTATATACTAATGACAAAGGAGGCGATTCATTTGGCTACAAGAACCGCAAATGTCATGGCCCGTGTGGAGCCGGATGTAAAAGAACAGGCAGAGGATATTTTGGATCGACTCGGCGTTCCAGCATCGGTTGTCATCAATGCCCTGTATAAGCAGATCATTTACAGAAACGGGATTCCGTTTTCTCTGGTCTTGCCGACTGCGCCGGTCGCCCGCGACGAAATGACGGACACAGAATTTAACGCTATGATGCAAAACGGCCTGAACGCTGCAAAGGCCGACCGTTCCCGCGGCGCATCCGAAGTCTTTGCAGATCTGCGCAGAGGACTTTGAATGTGGAACAGTATGAAGTGAAAATCACGGAACCGGCACAGCGCCAGCTTCAAGAAATCGTCCGCTATATTGCTGAGGATTTGCAGGAAAAACGGACGGCGATCCGGATGCTGGACGCGCTGGAAAAGGAAATCCTATCCCTTTCTACGCTTCCAAATCGGGTTGCACTGACGGAAGAAGAACCCTGGCACAGCGCGGGTATCCGCAAACTGCCAGTCAAGAATTACCTTGTCTACTTCTGGGTCAATGAGGAGCAAAAGCGGGTTCAAATCACAGCAGTTGTGTATGGCCGGCGGAACCAGAGGACGGCGCTGCAAAATATGAAGTACGAATAGACATCTGCCCATGTTGGACAATGCCATCGCAAGGTGACAAATTCGCTTTTTAGCGTTGTCCAGCAGGGGCATTTTTATATGTGTGCAGTATATGGCTTATCCTGTCCTGCCGTTCCGCTTCAGCAGCTCCTGAAGCTCCCTGCGGTCGGTGGTGATGAGTTCCTTTTCCAGTTCGCTGCATTTGATCTCGACGGCGACGTTATTGTTGTTCGTGCTGATAAGGGCGCTGCCGCGCTCAAAATGCGTGATCTCCATCAGCTCTGCTTCAGAAAGATGCAGAATGGAGCCGACGCGCTGGGCTTCTTCATCCTCCAGATTCAAGATCACCTTGGTCTTGGAGTTGTTGATGATGCCCTTGCCGTATTTGCCGTCCTCCAGTGCAAAGAAGTCATTGAGATCCTGCGTTGCACAGACGGCCGAGCCGCCGTAGCCGCGGATGATCTTGAAGATCTCCAGCACAAACTCCGCTGCCAGACGGTTGCTGCTGGCGCCGATGAGCTGCCAGCACTCGTCAATGAAGATGGCCTTTTCCTCAGTGCGGTTCTCCTTCGCCTTATCCCACACAAAGTCCAACGCCATAAACATGCCGACGGTCAGAAGGTCGCCGGTCAGTTCCGAAATATCCAGAACAATATACTTGTTGTCGAGAGACACGTTCGTCTGCTGGTTGAACGTCTTGGCAGAGCCGCTGACGAGCCGGTTCAGGATGTTTGCCAGCCGCAGCGTGGAGGAAGATTCCTTGAGTACCGCATACAGATCGCCCAGAATCGGCATTTCGCGGTACCGCTCCGGGTGCTTGGGGTCGCGGAGCGTGTCATTGTCGTGTGAAATGCCTTTCTTTGCGTAGGTGCGGATCATGGCTTCATCGAGTAGCTGCCGCTCCTCGTGATTCATGTCGGGGATCAGCAGGCTGAAAAAGATGTGCAGCCGCTGGATCTTGGCGGCCAGCATGGAGTGCTCCACGGTGCTGCCGTCAAGCTGTTCATCGACCGAGCGGTCTGTCTGCCGGATCTCCATGACGTTGATGCAGTTGGGGGATGCAGGCGAGATCTGAATGAACGCGCCGCCGATGTTGGAGCAGGCGCGGTGAAATTCGTGCCCTTTGAGCGGCGCGACGATGAACACCTGAATGCCCTTGCGCCGCATCCGCAGCGCCATGAGCTGCATGGTAAAGGTCTTGCCGCTGCCGCTCGTGCCGAGAATGGCAATGTTGGCGTTTTTGTAGATACGCGAATCAAAGATGTCCACGATGATGAGAGAATTGTTATGCTTGTTGACGCCGAGCAGGATGCCGTTGTCATCACACAGCTCATACGCCGTGAACGGGTAGCAGCTTGCCGCGCCCAATGTCAGCACGTTCCGCTTGCTGCGTTCAAAGAGCGATTTATCCAGCTTCACGAGCGGAAAAGACGAGCGGAGCGCCTGTTCCTGACAGAAATTGCAGCTCTGCACATTCATATCCTGCGAAATGAGCAGCTTCTTCATTTCAGCGCACTTCCAGTCCAGATCGTCCGGATTGTCTGCGGTCACGGTGATGAGCAGATTCAGATAATAAAAATCCTCATGGTTGCTCAGACCATCCTTCAGGAAATAGCCGCTTCGGATGGCGCTGTCGAGATCGTCAAAGTCCGTGTTGGTGTCGCTCGTTTCCTTGATCTTGCTGCGGTTGATGCGAAGCTGCTGGCCGAGCTTGCGGATCATACGATCCTTTGGCTGGCGTGTCAGAAATACGTCGAGGTCAATGCCGTCCCCGGCGTTGACCAGCAGACTCAGCCAGCCCGCGGGAACCTCGGACTTATACCCGTCCGACGGCACCAGCAGATACGCATAGTACGTTCCGTCAATGTAGAGATAGCTGCCATGCGTGAAATCCAGCTGCGAAGGCGCAAAAAAATCACCGACGGGAATTTCGTCGATGGAGCAGCCTGCCTTTATGTAGTTGGATGTGATATGGGAGATGCGCTGCAAAAACGGAATATCCGTGCTTTCTCTGCGGCAGAGAAATGTATAGAGCATTTCGGCGGCAGCTTCGTCCTCATTCTCATGCTGGACGACGCTGTTGCCGCATTGCCGGAGATAATTTGCCGCCGTCCGCGCCGCTGTTTGCAGTGACGAAATGGCATCCGCTTCTTCACGGTCTTTCTTCGCGCCGGGGAGTGGTTCATACTCCATGATGAGAAAAAATCTTCGCGCAATGGCTTCTCTGGAGCCGAGCTTTTTGAGCAGCTTCAGATAGTCCTCCTGCTGCATCCGGCAGCTTTCGTTCGTCTCCTGCGCCATCTCCCGGCGCACGGTTTCAATGTGCCGGTTCATATCCGCACGCTTGGTGACGACCTTGATCTGCAGCTTCACGGGCGCGATTTTGAGATAGCTGATAAACGAATACACGATATTCCGCTGCTCTCTTGCGCTGCGGAGCAGGAAGTTGATCGGCACAATTTCTAAGATTTTAATAAAACGGTGGTCGGTCGTATAGACGATGCCGTTTTCGATCTTCTGAATCGGCACATACGTCGCAAGCGGATTGCCGGGGCGCTCCGCCTGCTTCTTCTGCCGGTAAGCGGTGTCCAGCATCAAGCGGCGCGTGTCCTTTGCAAAACGGATGCGGCTGCTGTCCTTTTTATAGGCGGCGGGCTGCACGGCGGTGCTGGGGCCGGACTTTTTATCCCACGTCGGGAGGATCGCCTGCTTCCGGCTGCTCTTACCGCCGCTTTTGCTTAGACTTCTGCGGTTGCGCAGGAAACGAAAAAACAGAATGATATAGGAGGAAAGCGGCATTCCTGCGATCCCGATGAGCGCCAGAAGCGCCAGCGGCAGCGAGGTCAGGCAGAGCAGAATGATCCGGACGGTCAGCGTCAACGAGAGCGTCAGGATCGGAAGCCCGGTGCCGGCGGCAAGAATGACCGCCTCGACCACATTTCGCGCCTTGAATAAGCCGCCGAAGAACGAACCGCCCTCAATAAAGTTTGGCGGGATCACATAGCTGTCCCGCTGTTCCTGACTCATAGGTTCTCACATCCGATCTTTTCTTTGCGGTGGATTCGGCAGCTTTTGCACGATCTTTTCGTGATAGGCAATCTTGCCGTCCTCCGCCTGATAGGGCTTGCGTTCCACGGTGTCCGCTGCGTACTGCTTATACCATGCGGCGTCGTCCGCGGAGTAGACCTTGCTGTAATCGCCCTTCGGTTGGGCGTACTGGTTGGCATGATACATACAGAAATCAATGCCACCCGGATGCTCTGGCGTGAACTCGCGTCCTGTGATGCGGCCGCCGCCGATCTCCACGTCCTGATAGCGCGGAATGTTGGTTGCGTGTTCTCCCAACGCGGTGAAGCCCATATAGGACATCAAAGAACGTGTCGCGGTCTCGCCGGTGATGGAGCCGGTCGTGCGATAATCGCCCTTGGCGACCGTGCCGATCACATCGTTGGCAAACGCGCCGCCCTGATAGAGAGATTTTGCGAAAAGCGTTCCACCGAAGCTGCGGAACTGCGTCGGTGCGGACGGGATCGGCGCAGGCCGCGCGGCGGGTGCTTCACTGACTGGGGAAGAAGCGTGGGCAGCCGACGGCGCTCTAGCATGCAGGAATCTGCCGGGGCGCTCCTGTGCTTGGACAGTCCGCTCTGTGATGGTGGTTTTGGAAAGTCCATTGCGGACGGAGAAAAACTGTTTGTCGGATTGCGCAGTATGCTGCCGGGATTGCGATTCCACCTGTCCGAAAGTGGAGCTTTGCGTCTCCTGCTGGGTATGCTGCGCCTGCTCACGCTGCGTGATTCCAGACTGTTCCTGCTGCAAGGCAGACTGCATGACCTGCGACTGTTCCGTTCGGGCTTCTTCGCTGCTTGCTTCAAATTCGTCCGACTGCACCACAGAGCCGACAAACTCGCTGCTCTCCGAATGGAACGTCAGATGCGATGCCTGCTGATCCTCCGTATGCAGCGCCGCGTGGAACTGCTGCGCCTGCGCAGTCTGTGTATCCTGATGGAGCTGGCTGGCATCCATAGAATGCTGGGATTCGTGGAGCGCTTGTTGGGACTTTTCACGCTGTTCCGAGTTTACGGCGCGGGAAGAAACCGTCTGCTGATTCTGGTCAAGCTGGCTGGTATTCTGCCGCTGCTGCTCGGAAGCGGACTGCGAACCGGAATGGGTGTCGCTGCTCGCGTGTGTCCGGCTGACGGTCGCCTCGGCCTGCTGCGGCTGGACGATATTTTTCTCCGTCGTTGCCGTGCGCACAGCATCGCTCGCAATTTTGCGGCCTGCCATGCCGACGAGTCCGCCGCTGAAAAAGCCTGCCGCAGCCGCGCTTCCGCCGCCGGATTTCCCGGATGCAGGAGCAGAACCGTGACGGCTGCGGCTGCCCAATGCGCTGCCGACTGCGCTGGTCGCGGTGTTGATGGCGCGCATGGCGATCATTGCTTCTGAGAGCATGGAGCCGCCGGTGTGACCGACGTTCAGGCCAAGGCTGGACAAGAAGCTGTCGATCTTCTGCGACACCTTCAAAAAGGCAATGGCGCACAGAAACCAAACCAGCACATTGCCGGAGACGGCTTCCTTCCCGGAAGCACTGACTGCGGATTCTACATCACTCTCCGAAATAGCGAATGCGTTAGTTGACATAACTATAACGAGGGTGAGGATCAGCAGGCAGTTCAAAAAGAATCGTTTTCTCATGGATACTCCTTATAGGGACAAAGGATTTGCGATAAACGTGCCGACCATACTGGTAAATAACCGCAGGCACCATGCGTTCATGAGCAGCAGAAACACCTGACCACCCAGCATCCGGCACCACGCCTTGAAGATATTTGCCGTGGACTGAGAGCCGCCCATTGAAAACGCGACCGGCGCGGTGTAAACAAGAACGCCGAGCAGGATGTACCGCTCGGCGACTTCAAAGAGCAGCTTCAGATAGTTCCACGCCAGAAGTACCACAATGATGAGTACGATCAGCGTGACCGCACCGTTTGCGCAGGCGCCGATAATAACGATCATAACGGAATTGAAATCCGCAAAGCTGAGCGGCGGCAGTTCTGAGGTTAGAATCCAGTCATACGGTGTGCCGCCGATCTTCAGGACGATCTCGACGATGCTTTTTGCGCAGTAGGTGAGCGTGATGAAGATAATCGCGCGGAAGGTCAGCTTGACCGGGTGCTCCGCTTCAAAACCGGCGCCCAGCCAGTAGTTTTTGAACAGGTTCCAGACCCACATCAAGAGAATCAGGCCAATGCCGATGGCGGTAAAAATATCGTACATCGTCTCGGCGGCAGGAAAGTAGCGCAGAAATGTCTCCATCCCGCAGCCGAGCGCACCGAGTACCGACGTGTTGATGAGGTCCAGACCGTGCATGATCTGTTCGGAGATCCATTCGACAACGCCGTCAAGAATCCCCATGCTTTATGACGTCCACTGACCGCCGGAGAAGAACGGCGTGACGTAGGCCATAATAAAGCCGAGACCGTTCAGGATCGCCCAGGTGATTGCGATGCGCTTGAGCCATGCACGCGATTCCTCGACCGTTCTGCCGCTGCGGGAGAAATTCATCATCAAAAGCGCGACGGACGCGGTGACGATAGCGGCGATTGTGGAGATGAGAAGAATTTGCTGATAGACGTCTTTCATGATCTCCGTCGCCTTTTCCCAGATCGTCGTGGCCGAAGCCGGCTGGATCAGAAGCGGCAGGATGCTTACACCGAGCCAAGCGGCGTAGAGCCAGCGCCCTGGACTTTTCCTCGGCGGTGGAAGCTGCGGCAAGTTGTTGGATGTGTTCAAAGATGCTCCTCCTTCTCTTTTCCAGATGCAAAAAGCAGACGCCCGATCCGGACGTCTGCTCGCAACAAGATTCAGTTTTATATGCTTTTGAGCATCTTTAGTATAGCATATCTGGATTTGCACCGAAAGAGCAAAACTGTGCCAATATTGTGACAATAATGCGATGAATCTATCGATACGCGGAACACCATGCAGGCGCATATTATTAAATGGGCTGCGAACATATCGGGTGCTTTTGTAAAAAAGCGCAAACTTCTAATAAGAATTGCTTGTAAAGCAGGGAACAGACGTGATATAATTATAAAGCTTACTTTACATTGAGATGTTTGGGTAATTTAAATTATCACAAGCAGTATAGTGTGTAGTGTGGCGATACTAGGAATATGAATTGAGTACCGAAGATAGTAGGTGACGCTAAAATCATAATATCCTACTGAGGGAAGGAGATATTTATGCTATATAGTTCAGAAATTACATTTATCGACAAGTTTGTTGCTACGCTTAAGATTGGAGGCGTTTCTAAAATTCCATTTGATACTCCGGACTTTTATAATGGCGTTGACCGTATGAGCGATTTTTTTCGTACTAATAGAAATATGCTTGGAGAAGTATCGGACGAAATTGCCATGTTGTTTATAAAAAATCCATTTGAGGGGGTTTGCAAGAGGTTTAGAGATGCAATTTCTGCACAGAACGGTGAGTATATGTCATTCGTGAATCCCGAGTACGAAGTCGGAATCGTAAAAATAACCGTACCAGATGCTAAGTATATTTTAGGAAAAACGGCTTCTTCTATATCGAATGAGTTTATGGTTAGCTGCACTTCCGAATTCTGTAAAGGCGCAAATCTTGATTTTAATAATTGATAGGAAGAGATTGTAAATGCGAATTATAGATATTCTTTCTTCGGATGAGTGTCAACCCTTATTTAACGAAGTGCAAAAGTTCACTGCTGATCTCTTAGGTAAATACAATGACTCCATCGAGCACAACGGGTTTCATTATTCAGAAAAAGATATTTTTGATTTTGTTTGGGGCACAGTAAATTTTAGTCCAGCGGAGATATGTATACTAGATTCGCCCCTTTTACAGAGACTTAGGCGAATTAGGCAATTAGGACTGGCTAGTACGGTGTATTGTAATGCGGATAGTTCAAGATTTAGTCATACAATTGGTGTCACAGAAGTTGCTGGACGAATGGCGCAGAGAGTTACTCGAAAAATTAGAGGCGAAGTTCTCAAAAGCGATGTTTTTGATGCAGAAGAACTGGCTCGCTTGGCTGCCATATTCCATGATGCGGGGCATATGTTTTTTAGCCATGTAAGTGAATTGTTTTTTTCTTATGACAAATCGTTCCCACGATGCAAAGAAATTATTAAAGCAAAAACGTATTTTGCAGAACAAACGTCTGCAGAGACCGCGCTTCATGAGTTATTTAGCGTAATGATTGTTAATTCCCGCGAAACAATTAGACTTTTTAAAAATATTGCACCACATATGAAGAATTCCCGTTTAACGCAACAAACACACTATGAAAATCTGGCAGAATATATTTCGTGCCTAATCATTGGCGTGCCTATTGATAAGTTTATCTTGCCTTACGCTACAATTATTAACAGCGCGCTCGACGCGGATAAGCTAGATTATTTGTCGAGAGATTCGGCTTGTACAAAAGTGCCGATTGCCGTTGACATTGCACGAATTGTCCAAAAGTTAGATGTTGTAACAGTCAAAAGCATTGACCACCCCAATATTTGGAATGATACAAGTCCAGAAGCAACCCCATTAAAAGTAATGGCAATAACAAATTCTGCTAGGAATGTTTTTTGGCAGTTGTCAAATGCTAGGGCTAGTATGTATGAAAGCGTGTATTATCACCATAAAGTGCTTACAGCAGAAACCATGTTTCGACTGGCATTGCGAAAAATGTACGAATTCAAAAGTGCCGAACAGATTAGTTTCACAGACGTTTTACATCTAACAGATGATGTTTTCAACGAATATTGGGACAGAATTCTTCTCCCGGATTGCAAGAAAGAACGCGTTCAAGAGATTGCCGAAATTTTAGATTGCGTTAGAAACAGAAACCTTTACAAACGTGTTGCCGCATTTTCGCTGGATAGCCTCGTTGCACCGCTATCTCGTAAGGTGGAGTTTTTGCATGAAATAGTGCAAAATCCTCTTTCGGAAGAATATAAATCCTTTTGCGATTCATTAAAAAAAGAATACAAAGAAATCCGCAAATTATTACATGATGAAGGCCAGCAGGAAAATGACCCTGCTTTTATGTTTATCTATTCGAAATATGAACCGATGGCATCGGTGCCCGTTGAAAGCGGTGACGGTTTTTGCTTGTGGTCATCTAACCTAATGAAGCAAGAGACCATGGAGGCCGGCAAGAAATCGAAACAAGAGCAGTATTATCTACTGACCAATTGTATGGATCGTGATAATGTATATCTCGCTCTTGAAAAGTCGCTTTCAAAGTTAGGAATTACCCAACTAGCAAAAGAGGCTGCCATTTGTTCTAAGGTTGAACCAGAGCAACTGAATATTAAACGCCGACGTTTGTTAGAAGCTAACTACTATCATGACTCGCTTTTCATTTTACATGATGATATCTTTAGAATTTTAATAAATCAGAGACAATTTCAAAACATCTTAGAAAAGTATAGAAGTTTCGTGGGTGTAGATTCTTGTCGAATAACCGCTTCTCAATTAACCAGTTTTTTACGGCAGTTCTTATGGATTGATTTAAATGTGATAGAGCTTAAATCTCTAATTGCTGGGGTTCTTAGCATTCTTGAAAATGCATATTATTTAGATAGAGATTCGTTTGCTATACAAGTTGGAAAACTATTTGGCGAAGAATTATCAAAAATTAAATCCACCCAAAAACATGTTGTTATGTTAGGCGGCTTGTTGGACAGTTCAAATCATTTGGCATATTACCTTAATGATGTGAAAGACAAAAACAGCATTACAATCGAGGGGTCGATTCAAAATGCTCTGAGAAACACCAAGGAAGATGATTGTGTATGTTTTTTTGACGATGGTGCTTACTCTGGAAAACAAGTGATTTCGATTTTTCAAGAATTCATGGGAGTTCCAGAGAAGGATCGTACTACAAACGAGCACCATGTTGATGAACTTACAGTTGAACAAAAAGATAAGTTGCGACGAGCTAAAATAGTGTTAGCGTATCTTTGCTTTAACCCACAATCTGAGGAATACATTAAGACGGAATTTCAAAAGATTGGGTTGGATGATGTGACAATCTGCTATACACATGATCTGTCTCGGAAAATTTTTGATATGCCTCAGCCGTTTTTTACAACTGCAGAGCAGCAAGAAATCGTGAAAAAACACCTTCGAGAAATCGGTTGTAGTATTCTCATGTCAACAAAGAAACTGGAGACAGGCGAATACAAATCGCGCTGGAGTGAAAAACGGGTGACAGAAGCGGCTCTAGGATACAACAATGCTCAACAATTTGTTGTATTCTCTACAAACATTCCAACCTATTCTATTACTGCATTTTGGGCAAACGGCAAATTGAATGGTCGAGAATGGAAGGGGCTATTTCAACGCACCATTAAAGATTGATTTATATGGGAAACTAAAGTCAACTGTGCTTTCACAAATGCATAGTTGACTTTAGTTATTTTGGTGTCAACAATAGAGGTGTCATCCAAAGCTGCCTCCAGTTGCTTCATATTCATGGGTACCGCAAAAACTCCCGCACGATCCCCGCACTATCCTGCGCCGTATACCCCCACAGCACCGAACTGAGCACCTCGACGGCCTCTTTGCGCTTCCGGTAATACGTCCGGGTGCTGATATCGCGGATGTGCGGGCGGAGCTGGTCGATGATCTCCTCGACGTTTTGCAGCTCCTGCGGAGAGAGGTAGGCGTAGTAGAGCAGCCAGTAGAATTCCTCGCCGTTTTTGTGCTTGGCGCGCATGAGATCCACGGCGCTGTCTACAAGGCAGAGCATTTTGTGGCTCTGCTCGATGCACTTTGCCTGATGTTCCAGCTCCGTGCCGGAGAGATCTGCACCGGCCAGATAGACGGATTCCAGAAAATCCTCGATCGTCTTTCCGTAGTCGATCCGGAATCGGTTCCGAACCTGACGGACGGAGACCTCCAGACTCCAGACAACGTCGCGGTACTTCCGCAGCAGTGTCCAGGTATCGTGATAGTGCGGATCTTCGGTCACGTCTGCTGCGGGCAGCTTATTCTTCGCCATTGTCGTTCGCTCCTTTCTGCCGGATCGTGAGTTCAAAATACCGCGTTTGTGTGCCGCCGCAGGATAACGTCAGCCCCAGCCGAAGATCCTCCGTTTCGTGCTCCCATAAGACTCCGGCGCAATCGGATAAGGGATATAACCTATACTGGAACCGGGGGCAGGTCGTGCAGCAAACGCCCTGTGTTTTCAAGAGCTTCAGGACTTCGGCAATCAGAATCTCCGTGTGCGATTTTGAAACGCTGATCGAGCAATCTGATGCGCAGTCCGGCTGCGCCATATCCTGTGCGCAATCCTGCACACGGATGCAGAGATTCAGCGCCATCGCCACTTCTTCTTTGTCTACCATGACATCGGAGATCTGGAACATGGTGGACAGATAGTTTTGCAAATAGATCGCCGTTCCGCTGCGGCCGGGGAATGAAAATGTCTTGATGTATTCCAGCCGCGCAAATTTGCTGAGAATACGTCCTGTAGTCGCTTTGGACACGCCCCAGCGATTGCCAAGCTCCGAATAGGAAACAAGCGGGCTGCCGGTGCCATTCCGCAGATAGACTACAGGGCCAGCCTCAGAGCCGGCAACCTGATGGTCGTTATAGATCGCGTTCAGCCAGAGATCGAGCAGCGCGTCCATCTCGGAGCATTTGCCAAGACTGAGCAGCCGTGATGCCGCGCTCATCGGCAGGAAGAAGAATCCGGAATCTTTCTGACATGGGCAGCTATAATCCAGCACGGTGTTATAGCGCGGCCAGTCGAGGATGCGGTACTGCACAAGCTGTCCGCGGCCAATCAGGTCGTATTCGATGAAGTGGTGCCGCTGGAGAGAGTCAAGGTGGCGCAAAAGCTGACGGTTTGTGCGCACACGGAACCACGTCCGCAGCTCCCGCAGCGGGCAGATCCACTGGCCGGGATGCACGATGTAGCTGATGCCGTCGTACCGCTGATAGGACGTGCGGAAGTTTGCGTAGCAGCAAAGCACCGCATAATGAAAAAGACCGGAGCACCCGTTTGTACGGATGCTCCGGTCTGCAATCAGACTTTGTATGAATTGCCGGTAGATGCGGCATTTGGGATAGTCTACGATTTGCTTGATTTCAAGTTTGTATTCAGTCATGGTGTTCATCCTTTCTTGTCGTGGCGCTTTCCGCAGCAACGTGAAAGCGTGTACAGTTACAGTGTCCGTATGGGTTGGAATGGCGCAGCTGATAGCTGCTGATATGGACGATCCTGCCGCAGTTTCGGCAAAGGCATCGCCAGTATACTTCGTTTGATTTTCGATTGCCTTTAGGCGCGCGGTCGAGCACCTTGAGATAGCCGAATTCCTGACCAGTCAAATCGTATTTCAAAGCTTGGCATTTACAGCCACAGGATGTCGTTTTGGAGCGGCGTAGACTTTCGGAGAGAACAGAAACGACGTTCCCGCAGCTACATTGGCATACCCAACGAGCTTTGCCGCTTTGTGCAGAACAATCCTGATAAAGAACCCGAAGATCTCCAAAGGTCATATCGGTCAGATCAATCAGTTCGGGTGATTTCTGATGCCGCAGACAGCTGCAGGACTTGACACCGTTCTGCTTCGTAAGACTGGTGGAGGATTTGACGACACTTTTCCCGCAGCGGCATTCGCACAGCCACATCGGGCGACCGGGTTTCACATCCTCTACGCGCCTTAGCACTTTCAGCAAGCCAAAGGTTCGCCCGGTCAGGTCATTTGCTTTGCTCATAGATACCTCCTGCGTGTGGATTTGAATGATTATTAGGTGGATTCAATTTGGATTTGACATGCGCGGATATCCGATTACTCCCAGAGAAGTTCGGAGATTTGCAGCAGTAAATTTTAGACTGCGGCAGGCAGTTGACACACTTTTGACACGAAACCGTTGAAACGCCTGGATTTATACGAAATCATACGCGTCAAACGTGTTTTAGAAGTTCTTGAAACAGCATGATATTGCACAATATGCAGAACATTTTAGCGGTATAAGATAGCTCCGTTTTAATCCCGACAATGAAGCCCCTGGATCTTCCAAAGAAAGAAAATACAAAGGCTGACGCAGCGCCGGCAGAAGCCAAAAAGGAGGAAGTCATCGACTTCTCCCATGTGGAGATCGAGCCTCTCTTTAAGGACTCTGTCGATTTTGAGACGTTCTCGAAATCCGACTTCCGCGCCGTGAAGGTCAAGGCGTGCGAAGCGGTCAAAAAGTCCAAAAAACTCCTGAAATTCGTTCTGGATGACGGAACTGGTGAGGATCGAGTGATCCTTTCCGGCATTCACGAATACTACGAGCCGGAAGGACTCGTCGGCAAAACCTGCGTCGCCATCACGAATCTGCCGCCGAGACCCATGATGGGCATTGCCTCTGAGGGTATGCTCATCTCCGCTGTCCACCACGAAAACGGCGAGGAGCGGCTGCACCTTCTGATGCTCGATCCGCGCATTCCGGCCGGTGCTAAAATGTATTAAATTCCCAATTTGACACGTTTTTGACACACTTTCGGAATTCAATATGACACAATATGAAGCTGGAATGCACAGATGCCCTGCGCATTCCAGTTTTTCTTATCCGAAAAGTTTGATTTTCTCACTCATGTGTTGTACCGAATTTTTGAGGGTATCCTCTGTGATATGCGCATAAATATCCAGAGTCGTACTGATCTCGGCGTGTCCCATAATTGTTTGGATTGCCTTATGATTGGACTCGACCTCAAACATTCGCGTACAGAACGTATGCCGCAGACTATGAACGGAGAAATGTGGGAGTAATAGAGGCGGTCGCTGGTCTTCTTCGGCAAGCTTCAATTCCTCTGCGTTGTAGTCTCGGATGATTCGCTCAATCGCACGATTCAGGCTGTGGGGATTCAGCAGGTCTCCATAGCGGTTCCGAAAGATAAAATCTGTGTAGCCGTCAATTGTCGGACTGGGTGTATCATAGAGCGTGTCCAAAATAGCAATCAGTCCAGCCAGCTCAGCCAAGACTTCCGGGCACATCGGGATGAAGCGAATGCTGCTTGCTGTCTTTGGCGTTGTGATCAGGAAACGGCATTTTCCGTCAATCTTTCGATATAGTAGATTGTGATTGACGGAAATAAGCTCGTTTTCAAAATCAATGTCTTTCCGTGTCAGGCCGACGCATTCTGCGATACGCATTCCGGTGCCAAGAAGCGTTACAAAAATCGGCGTCCAGTGGTGATAGACTGGACTCTGATTGACGTAATTTAGAAAAGCCTGCTGCTGTGCCAGTGTTAGTGCGACGCGTTTTTTGCAGTCCTTTTCTTTCAGTGCTCGATAAACACCCTTGCTCGGATTTTTGCGGATCAGATCGTCATCAACTGCCATTTCCAAGGTCGGATGCACCAGATTGTTGATACTGTCCAAGGAATTTGTACGAAAACCGTTTGCAAGAAGATCTCCATAGAGTTTCTTGATGTCGCTGGTCTTGATGTTGATAAGAGACTGGTGCGCAAGCGGTGTGGGCCTTATGTATTTATTCCACAGGTACAGATAGTTTTCTCTGGTGCTGGTCTTAATCTTGGTTTTTGTGGCAATATAAGTTCCAAACATATCATTGAGCGTGATTTTAGAGGCTTCCTGCGTGCGGATGCCGTCATCTTTGTCACGTTCAATTCTTCGTTCCAACTCACGCAGCTCAGCCAAATCAGAGGCATAGAGCCATTTTCGTTCGCCGCAGATCGTGTAAGAGTAGCAGTAGCGGCCATCAGATCGATAGGTTTCCCCCTTCCCTAACTTCCGACCCTTTGCGTCTTTTTTGCAACTTGCCATAGAAGATCACCTTCTCTTGTTTGTTGTGGAGGTTCTATCAACAGGCGATTTTGTAGACATACTCCTTGATGCGCTGTACACTCCAAAGAACACGGCTGTTTGTGACGATACGCGCGTGCGCGAGATCGCCAATCTGAATAGCGGTATAGCGTCCGCAGCAAAGAAGTTTGCAAAGCGTTGGCGTATCGACGGTAAGAAGTTGTTCGGTATTGAGAGCAGAGCTTGCAGCTGTTGTGTTATCCAACATAATAAAACCCCCTATATTTTCTTTTACGGATCAATGACGCGAAAATCAACAAATTGTGCCATCCGGCAGTCCGTTCCTGCGCTCCGGTCAAGAGCGCGTATTGCAGTCGCTGCTGTGCAGCGTTGGGCCGTGGGTACGCTCATATCGTCGCATACTGTCCGCGGCTGCTGTATCTCCCTGCCAGATGGGTGTTCGGTTGTCAAGGTACATTGCTTGAGAGGCTTTATACTTAAAAAATAGAGGTTGCTTCGACTTTTTCTGCACAGGTGAGAAAAAATTTTTTATATGCTATGCTTTGTGATGGATCAAACACACATAGGAGGAACTTATTATGATCTACACAAAACAGGAAAAACAGAAGCTGGAACAGGTGATCTCGGTGTTTGCGGAACGGCTGAAGGAAAGCGATGCCTTTGACCTTGTCTGGTCGGACAAAGTGGGATATGTTCTGCTGGATATTTCGCCGGACTATGACTATGTGGATACTGCGCGGCGCGTCGATACGGCAGAAGAACTGTGCAGACTCATGCTGGAGGACACTGCGCTGGATGTTCTTCTGCTGACAGAGAATGAACATTCTATGGAAACGGCAGACCCGTTGGAGCGTGCCGAGATCCTGCGCCGCTGGCAGCCGTATTTTGAGCAGCTTCCGGAGTATGAGTATCTTCGGGGAGAACTGACATCCGCGTGGCCGTAAGCCGCTGTTTTCTTGACAACCACAATATCTTGTGGTAAAGTTGGCTTGTAATTGAGATTTGTGCATACTGCTTGTGGCGCGACAGCCGCAGCGTTCGGAGTATTCCGGCTTGCACACGCATTGTCAGGCTTTTACGATTTCCGGTAGAATTGCCATGTCCGCAGGACAGGTTTCTGCCGGATTTCTTTTTTGGGCGCAACGCCCACAGATTGCGGGAATGACCGCGACGCAGAAGAAGCTGCGCCGCAGGATATTCCCGCTATTTTTTTGCCCAAATGCCGAAAGGCTTTGAGGATATATTTTTACGAAAGGCGGTAACCAAATGAAATCACGAAAGAAATGGCGTCCCGGAGGACGGCAGCGGCAGTCTGCGGCGTATCATCGCAAAGCGGTTCACGAGCGGAAGCGTGTGGTACGGCTGCGGGTGTGGAAGAAGGGAGAAAAGAATGGTGTTGTGGCTGAAGTATGAGCCGCAGGAGTTGGTAGATACAAGTAATCTGAGTAGCGAAGAATGGCTGTCCTATCGACGGCGGGGCATCGGCGGCAGCGACGCTGCGGCGATCCTCGGCATTTCGCCCTGGCGGACAGCACGGGATCTGTACTATGACAAGCTGAATGTTGTAAAGGCGGACATGGATGAAAACTGGGTCGCGCTGGAGATGGGACATCTGCTAGAGGATCTGGTTGCGCGGATTTTTGCGAAGAAAACCGGGCTGCATATCTTTCAGCGGAAAGTCATGTTCCAGCACCCGCTGTATCCGTGGATGCTGGCGGATCTGGACTACCTTGTGGAGCTTCCGGACGGCAGCAATGCCATTTTGGAGATCAAGACGACAAATTATAACGCCCGAGAAAACTGGTGGTATAACGGCAAGGAGATCGTCCCGGTGTACTACGAATCTCAGGGTCGGCATTATATGTCGGTCATGAATCTGGACAGGGTCTACTTCTGCTGCCTGTATGGAAACAACGAGGACGAGGTCATCATCCGGCATCTGGACCGGGATTATGCCTATGAGTCGGAACTGATCGCGCTGGAGAATGCGTTCTGGAACGACCAAGTGCAGAAGCAATGTCCGCCAGACTATACGGAAAGCGGCGACCTCATTTTGCAGAGTTTGCAGAGATGGAAGGGCATTGACCGAAAAGACCTGCCGCCGGCAGCGCTTGGTGCGCCGCAGCTTCCGCAGATCCACCAGTATTTGCAGCTTCAGGAGCAGAAAAACGCGCTTGCAAAACAGGTCACACAGCTGGATGCGCAGATGCAGCAGCTCAAAGGCTTGCTTGTCAGCGAACTGGACGGCAAAGACTGCGCGACCTGCGCGGACGGTGAACAATGCTACGTCATTTCCTACAATCCCATCCGCAGGCAGGGCATCTCCAAGGACAACCTGATCCGCTTGCGGGAGGTTTATCCGGAGATCTACGAGCAGTTTGTGGAAACGTCGGAGTCCAGACGGTTCAGCATCAAAATCGCGGCGCAGCCCGCCGCTTGAGTGAGGTGAAAAAATGAATGATTGCAGTCTATGACAAGCTCATCTACTTCAATGAAGCCAGCAAATACACCATTCTCCGGATGCGCACGGATGATCCGTCCGTACCGGAAGAAGCCCGTTCCCAATATACGTTCCGAGACCGGATGCTTCGGTTCACCGCTGTCGGCTATGGACTGCCGCAGACGGACTCTGTCAAGCTGGAGATCGAGGGCGACTGGAAAGAGGGCAAATACGGCCTGCAGCTCCATGTGGAGCACTGGCACGAGCTTGTGCCGCCGACAACGGAAGGACTTCTGAGCTATCTTTCGTCGGGTCTTCTCAAAGGCATCGGAGAAAGCACGGCCAGAAGCATTGTCCAGCGGTTCGGCACAGACACGCTCGACGTGCTGGAATTTCATCCGGAAAAGCTGTTGGAGATCCGCGGCATCACGGAACAGAAGCTGGAGGAGATCAAGACGTGCTACGCGGAAAGCCGCGCCATGCGGGATATTATGGAGCTGCTGACACCGTTTCAGGTCACGCCGGTGACGGCGATGAAGATCTATCAGCACTTCGGACCTGCCTGCACGGACATTCTGCGGAAAAGCCCGTTCCGGCTCTGCGAGATCTCCGGCTTCGGCTTTCGGCGCGTCGATACGATCATCCGCAAATCCGGCGGCGATCCGCATGACCCGGTTCGCATCCACGGCGCGATGATCTGTGCGCTGGAAAACGCGCGGCAGCATGGGCATCTGTATCTGGAAGTCAATACGCTCATCACCGAATCTTTGCAATTTCTCAATGAGCCAATTCTGCTTCCCCAAATGCAGGTCAGGCGCGCAGAGGTGGAGCAGAAACTGCAGCAGATGGCAGAAGACAACGAGATCGTTTCCGACGGCGGGCGGCTGTATCTTCCGCATATTTTCATGCAGGAGGCCGAGACAGCGGCAAAGGCGGCAGCGATGCTCATGGAAAGTACGGCGAAAATCGATGTGACGCTCCCACTGGAACAGGTCAAGCAGAAGCTGGGCCTGCACTTAACAAAGCGGCAGAGCCGCGGCGTTGAGGTGGCGATGGAGCGAAATCTTTCCATTATCACCGGCGGCCCCGGCACCGGCAAGACGACGGTTCTGAAAGCCATCATCGAGGTCTACCGCATCCTGCATCCCAAAAACCGCATTGTTCTCGCCGCGCCGACCGGCAAAGCCAGCCGACGCATGGCACAGAGCACCGGGATACTGGATGCGCTGACGCTGCACAGTCTGCTTGGCTTGCAGGGCGATTTTTGCAGCAAGGACAAACAGGATCAGCCGCTGCTGGTTGACTTTCTGATCGTGGATGAGGCGTCCATGGTGGATATGTGGCTGGCGCATCAGCTGTTTACGCGCTTACAGAAGAACACGAAACTTCTGCTGCTGGGCGACGTTGACCAGTTGGAGAGCGTCGGCGCGGGCAATGTGTTCGCGGAGCTGATTGGAAGCGGCATCGTACCGGTGACGGTTCTCGATGAGATCTTCCGGCAATCCAAGGACAGCCTGATCGCCTACAATGCCAAATTCATCAACGAGGAAAACAGCAGCCTGTTCTATGGTCCGGATTTTCAGTTCGTCAAGGCAGAAAATCAGGAGGAAGCCGCAGCGCAGATCCAGACGCTCTATCTGCGGGAATTGCAGGATACTTCCATTGGACAGCTTCAGATCATCTCGCCCTATCGGACAGATGGAGAAGCGTCTTCCAATGGCCTGAACGCGCTGATCCGGGAGACGGTCAATCCGCATACGGACAGCAGCGAAGAACTTCTGTTCGGAGAGCGCGTATTCCGCCTGCACGACCGCGTGATGCAGACCAAAAATAATTACAGTCTGGAAGGCTATGACTCGACCTGCAAGCAGAAATTCAAGGGCGTGTTCAACGGCGACATCGGGAGCATCTGCAAAATTCACCCCGACAAGCTGTGCGTGGATTTTGATGGGCGCATCGTGGAGTATTCCAAAACGCAGCTCGGCGATCTGGAACTGGCGTATGCCATTACGATCCACAAATCCATGGGCTCGGAGTACGAAACGGTCATCATCCCCATTTTAATGGCGCACTGCATTTTGCTGACGAAGAATCTGATCTATACCGCCGTGACACGCGCAAAAAAGCGTGTCATTCTGGTCGGTCAGAAGCGCGCACTGTTTCTGGCGATCCACTCCGGCAGAAAGGTCAAACGGAATACCTGCCTCGCCGAACGGATCTTAAAGTACAATCAGGTGTTCAGACAAAAGGCTCTGCCGCAGGGCGCGACAGAGCAGAAATTGAAAAAAGCCGGTTAAGTTGAGATGGATGTGCAGAATTTGCGCAGTCATCTCTTATTTTATTTATGGAAGGAGTTCTAAGAAATGAATGACAACAAATCCACCGTGATGAACAACGCCGCCGTGCAGCAGCTGCGCAAGGTGCCGGGCTTTGACCCGATGAAGCTCCTGCGCAAAACCATCTCCGTCCAAACCGGACACCCGGTCTGGAAACTGGATCTTCGCTATAAGCGGCTCTGGTTCCGGCTGGCCTGCCCGAATGGAAGGATGCTCTTAAAGCTGCTGCGCATCAGCGACCAGCTGGCAATTATCGAAGCGCAGGTTTATTTCAGCAAGGACGATCCGGTTCCAGCCGCCAGCTTTACCTCCGAGCAGCGCAGGGAGAATGTCCCCGGCGGGGAATTTCTCCGCGCCGCGCAGGAGGACGCGCTTAACATGGCGCTGGAAAATGCCGGCTTCGGCATCCAGTTCTGCGACGTGAGCCGTGACTACGGCGGTGAGCTGTTTGGGTCGGAAGTGCCGATTCAGACGGAAGCCGCAGAAGCAGCTGCCGAGGAAATCGAAGTGCCCAGTGCACCCATTGTGGAGGAAACTGCAGCAGAAAAGGGTACCGATTCCGCGCCCGCTGAACAGCCCGTCGTGGAAACAACTGCGTCTGATGTGCAGACCGTTGCGGACGGCTTTACGTCCGTTGCGGCAGATGTGCAGCAGGAGCAGTCGGTCAGTGCAGCACAGGAAGAAGTACCTGATCTTCATGTTTTGCCGCCTCAGCAGGAAGAAGCCGCGGAAGAAGTTGCTGAACAGCCGCAGGCCGCGTCCTATACGGCAGATATGGATGTCAGCGAGATCACGCAGCGTATGACGGTGGACGAGGCGAAGGCCGTTGTGGTGCAGATCGGCACCTGCCGCGGCTGGACGCTCGAACAAGTCGCGCAGCGCCGCCCGGCGAGCCTCAAATGGTATCTCTATGGCTGCGATCAGGCGGACAATATTCTCAAAGCCGCTGCATCTGTTCTGCTGGACAATCTGCAGCAGAAAGCCGGATGAAGCGTCAAGTTTGGATGAAAGGGTGTGGCCGTTATCAAAGCCGGTTCTTCGCAGTTTCCGTTCCACATTACAGACGTTGCGGCGCTGCTGCGGCTCAATATCCGCAGACGCGGCCCGGATTTTCTGTATGTGGACTGCCCGCTTTGCGGCGATCATCGCGGCAAGCTCTACCTGAAAACGTCACGGGACGTATGGCACTGTAACTACTGTCAGGAGTCTGGCGGGATGCTGGCGCTCTACGCAAAGGTCTACGGCAGCAGCAACGCAGACGCCTATCGGGAGATCTGCGAAGCGCTCCAGACCGGAGACTATGCACCGGAGTACCAGAGCTACCAGAACCGGCAGCCGCAGGAAATCGCGCAGTCGGCCAGAGCACCCCGGCAGGCGATCCATCAGACGCTTTCGATGCTGTTTTCCATGCTGTCGCTGACGCCGAAGCACCGTGCGCATCTGCGCGAGGTGCGCGGTCTGACGGACGACCAGATCGAACGGTTCGGCTTCAAAAGCACCCCGCCGCCTTATCTCTGCAAGAGTCTGACGGCGCGGCTTTTGAAGCAGGGGTGCACCCTGCAGGGAGTCCCCGGCTTTTATATGGCAGAGGACGGCAGATGGACAGTACGATTTGGAACGCGCACGGCCGGGATCTTGATCCCGGCCAGAAGCGCAGACGGACTTGTCTGCGGTGCGCAGATCCGGCTGGATATCCCCATCCGGGAGGAAAACGCGCCCGCCGACAAGGAGGGCACGAAATACCTCTGGCTGTCTTCGAGCAGCAAGCCGATGGGAACATCCTCGGAAAGTCCCATCCACTTTGTTGGTGATTCGTGTTCCAGAGTGGTCTATGTGACGGAAGGACTTTTGAAAGCGGACATCTGCCATGCGCTGATGAACCGCACCTTCGCGGCGACCGCTGGGGCGAACAACGTGTCCAAACTGGACGAGCTGTTTGCATTTCTCAAAAAGAACGGCACGGAGGAGATCATCGAGGCGCAGGACATGGACAAGTATCGGAATGTCCAGGTTGAAAAAGGCGCGTCCAAGATCTATCTGATGGCACGAAAGCACGGACTGCAATGCCGCCGGCTGACGTGGAATCCCAACTATAAGGGGTTAGATGACTGGCAGCTTGCGCTCCGGAAGAACGCTGGGAAAGCACCGAAAACAATGACGTTCCGAGAGCGGTATCTGTATGGTGCGTGTGAAATTGCCCAGATAGACGCCTGCGTGGAACGGTGGCACAAGACACAGCCAGATGGCGTGTCTTTGCAGGCATACCTCGGCTTGCTGGACGAAGAATATCACGTTTTTCTGCAGCCCGGCGGCAACGCACGGTTGGCAGAACTTTTGAACGCACAGCGTAAGCAGCTCGGCTGCCGCATTTATCAGCTGGAATTTACGGACACGGAGAAAACGAAACCGTTCGCGTTCTCCGGGATCGACGCGCTTCATAAGGCAGGCTTTCAGCAGCCACCCGCAAGCGAGTACCGGCTAGTATGCGATGAAACACTCTGTTGTCCGAAAGACGAGCCGGATTTGGCTGTGCTGGAACGTGTCTTTGAACGCTATAACGGCAAGCTGCCGGCGGACTATCCGGGGCGCTGCGTTGCACCGTCCGATGTACTGGAGCTGTACGATGCGGAAAAGCGGCG